>Ga0334883_1000400_pt1 | contig 79701 bp, 63 predicted proteins | sample GraSluR1_MG_6_FD_207230 | JGI IMG/M metagenome (GOLD analysis project Ga0334883, IMG submission 207230) | Sludge microbial communities from methane-producing bioreactor in Wageningen University, Netherlands - Granular Sludge_09_05-R1 | ecosystem: Engineered > Bioreactor > Anaerobic >... | reverse complement strand
TATTTCAATGATTCGCAGGGCAATTACTGGCGTGTCTACAACCGCGTGGAAAATGCCGTGACCTATGATACTCTTGAATCACTGGCGCTGGCTGAAGAGACTTCCAGGATGTTCGGATGGTTCCAGCAGATGCTGACCGACCTTCCCGGCGCACCGCTGCATGAAACGATCGTGGATTTCCATACAACCCCCAAACGTCTCAAGGCGTTCATGGATGTGCTGACCCGCGATCCGCATAACCGGGCCGCTCAATGCAGCGAAGAGATCGAATTCGTACACCAACACGCCGAAATCTGCCCCGGGTTGCTCAATCACCTCGATAAAAGTGAAATTCCGCTGCGGACAACGCACAACGACACCAAGGTTAACAACATCATGATCGACGAGCGGACACACACCGGCGTATGCGTGATAGACCTTGATACGGTCATGCCGGGGCTTTCGCTGTACGATTTCGGCGACATGGTGCGCACCGCGACATGCAGCGCTGAGGAGGACCAACGCGATTTGTCAAAGGTGTCCATGCGTATCGACATGTTTGAGGCGCTTGTTAAAGGCTTCGCGCGATCGACGCACAACTTCCTCACCCCCGCTGAGAAAAAACTCCTGGCTTTCAGCGGAAAACTCATAACGTTTGAACAGATGATACGTTTCCTTGCAGACCACCTGGCTGGCGACGTTTACTACAAAATACACAGGCCGGACCACAATCTCGACCGTGCGCGAACCCAGATGAAACTCGTGCAGTCAATCACTGCGCAGGAAGAACGGATGAACGCTTTGGTTGATTCTGTATTTGAGCAGCTTGCCTGACTCGACGGCATGCAGCAGGGATTTGACGCTGTTTTGGATTCCCGGCCTTTGCCGGGACGACTTTGTCGATGCGGTAAAAGGAGCAACTTTATGGCATTACAGATGATTGACTGGGCCATTGTGGCGGCGTTCTTCGCCGTGATCCTGCTGGTGGGGGTGCTCGTTTCGAGGCGCGCCCGCAGCAGCACCGCCGAGTACTTCCTCGGCGGCCGCTCGATGCCGTGGTGGCTATTGGGTGTATCGATGGTCGCAACAACTTTTTCCACCGATACGCCGAACCTCGTCACCGACATCGTCCGCACAAACGGCGTCAGCGGCAACTGGCTTTGGTGGGCGTTTCTGCTGACTGGCATGCTCACCGTATTCGTATATGCCAAGCTCTGGCGGCGATCCAGTGTCATGACCGACGTTCAGTTTTATGAGATACGCTACAGCGGCCGCCCTGCCGCCTTCCTGCGAGCATTTCGCGCCATCTATCTCGGCGTATTCTTCAACGTCATGATTATGGGCGCTGTATCGCTGGCGGCAGTCAAAATAGGCGGAGTACTTCTGAACTTTCCGCCATGGAAAACCATCCTGATCGCCATGTTTGTGACAGTGATCTACTGCGGCCTCGGCGGAATACGCTCGGTACTCATCACGGACTTCATACTTTTCAGCTTCGCCATGTTCGGTGCGATCACCGCCGCCGTAGTCGCCTGCCGACTCCCGGAGGTCGGAGGCCTTTCGGGATTGTTCAATCACCCCAACGTCGCGGACAAACTCAACCTGATCCCGGTCATCCGAACCGATCAAGGCCTGACTTTTCTTGACACGTTTGTCCCCGTCATGCTCATCCCCATCGCCGTGCAGTGGTGGAGCGTCTGGTATCCCGGCGCCGAGCCCGGCGGAGGCGGTTATCTGGTCCAGAGAATGCTTTCGGCAAAGAATGAGAAGAATGCAATGGGCGCCACCCTGCTGTTCAACGCCTGTCATTACGCCGTCCGGCCCTGGCCGTGGATACTGGTGGCCCTGGCATCGCTCATTGTGTTTCCCGATCTGGCATCGATCAAGGAAACCTTTCCACACGTGTCAGACAATATTCTCAAGGACGACATCGCTTATCCCGCCATGCTCACATTCCTGAAGCCCGGATTCATGGGCGTGGTCGTTGCCTCGCTGATCGCCGCCTACATGTCTACTATGGCATCCCACCTTAACTGGGGGTCGTCGTACATTGTCAACGATTTCTACAAAAGATTCGTCGCTCCCGATGCGTCCGAAAGAAAGCTTGTTGTCGTTGGGATTTCCTCAACGGTAATTCTGATGGTGCTGGCGGGACTTATCGCACTTGTGCTCCAGAACGCTCTGCAGGCTTTTCACATACTCCTTCAGATCGGCGCCGGCACCGGCCTGATTTTCATACTCCGATGGTTCTGGTGGCGCATCAACGCATGGACCGAGATCACCGGCATGGTGGTCTCCTTTATTGTGGCGGTTGTCCTCGAACTCGTCTACCCTTGGCTTGGTTCTATCCTGCCCGGTTCCATTGAACTGCCCGTCTTGCCGTCGTATGTCAAGCTGATCATCGGCGTATCGATAACAACGGCAAGCTGGCTGATTGCAACTCTGCTGACTCGCCCGGCCGACGATAAGACGCTGCGGGCGTTCTATCGGCTGGTCCGCCCCGGCGGAAACGGCTGGCATACTGTGCTCGCTAAGGCGGCACAGGATGGCGACCCAATAGTGCAAACCGCCACCCAGGGCGACCTGCCGCGCGGGATTCTATGCATGGTTGCCGGATGCATCGCCGTCTACAGCACTGTCTTCGCCGCAGGCTACTTCTTGTATGCCGAGATGCGCTATGGCGCCGTGTTTGCAGCCATAGCCGCGGCGGCGGTCATATTCCTGGCGTCAATCTGGGGCAAGCTGGAGATGAAATAACGTACCGATACGGATCTGCCTGCATTGCCCACAGGTGCTGCACGCTGTGCCGGCGCAGGTTTAATCTGACATGCCGATACCTGACCGCCGCAAGGCATTTGTTGCGTCTCACCTGGCGGGTTTGATCACGACGGGGTTGGCGGCGGTGAAACGGTAATCACCGGAAGCGACTTCGAAAACAGCCGCATCACGTTCGGTCCGCAGGTATTTGACACCGGGAGCCTGCCGGGCCAAACGGCCGCCTTCCTTCACACTGTCCGGCGAACGCGTAGGCACGTGGACTTGTGCGGTGGTGTTGGCCGGTATGCTGACATCCATCATCAATTCGCCCTTGTCTATCTTCCACGTCGAAGCGATAGCACCGCGTATAGAGCCGTATCTCGTCTGTGCCCAGTCGAGGTCGCCGCCCGGCCGAGGTCGGATCAGAATACGCTTATATCCGGGCTCAATGGCGTCTATGCCGCCGATTGTCTTGAACATCCACTCGCCAACCGCCCCGAACGAGTAGTGCGCAAATGAATTCATCTTAGGATCCTGGAAGCCTTTTTCGGGCGTCCATCCGTCCCACCGCTCCCAGATGCTCGTAGCGCCATGCCTGATCGAAAAGCCCCACGACGGGAAGGTGTCATTTTGGAAGAGCCGGTATGCGATATCCAGCCGCCCGTTGTCCGTCAGAGCCGCCATGAGATCCTTGGTGCCCACGAAACCTGTCGAAAGGTGCCAGTCGCGAGACTCAATGTCCGCTGCAAGGTGTTTGATGGCCTTCTCCTTTGCTGACTGGTCGAGAAGTTCAAACGCCAGCGCAAGCACATATACTGTCTGCGTATTCCCCTTGATGCGCCCGTCGCCATCCACAAACGCCTTATTGAATGCGCTGCGGATATCCGCAAACTGCTGTCGATACTTCTTCGCATCGGCGTCCTTTCCCGCCGCCTCAGCCATCTCCGCCATTAGTTGCGTGCTCCTTGCGAAGTAGGCAGTCGACAACACGTCCTTGGGCGTTTCTGCATTGATGCTCAGCCAGTCTCCAAAGCCGTCGGCCGGTCGCACAAGGTCCTTGCTGTTGGTACGGCAGAATTCCAGCCAGCGACCCATAGCGTCGTAGTGACGATCGATAATCCCCTGATCGCCGTACACCCTATACATCGTCCACGGGCAGATAATGCCGGCGTCGGCCCATGCGGGCGAAACACCGTCATGCGGTCGCGGCGCCATGCATGGAAACCCGCCGTTGGGATACTGGCCGTCCTCAACGTCCACCATATACTTTGCAATGAACGCCGCCACATCGCAGTTGTACGTCGCCGTGCGAACGTAGATCTGTGCATCGCCGGTCCAGCCCATACGCTCGTCCCGCTGCGGGCAGTCCGTGGGAATCTCGATGAAATTGGCGCGCTGAGTCTGGCAGATATTCCGATACAGCTCATTGGCCTGCTTATTCGAGCAGGCGAATTCGCCTGTAACGTCAACGTCGGCCGTAATCTCCACGCCTGTTACAGCATCCTTGTCGAAATCGCCCGGCCAGCCGGTCACCTCAACATACTGAAAGCCGTGAAACGTGAACTGCGGCTCCCATACTTCCTCGCCGCCGCCTTTACAGATGTATGTGTCGGTAGTCCGGGCGCTCCGCAGATTTTCGGTGTAGATTGTGCCGTCGGAATTCAGCCGCTCGGCGAATCGCAAGCAAATCCTGTCGCCCCGCTTGCCGTTAACCCTGATCCGAACCCAGCCCGCGAAATTCGTGCCCATATCAAGGACATGGATCCCCTCGGCAGGGGTAGTAACCTTGCGGGGCTTGATCTCAGCAAAAACGCGAGTCGGCGCCGAAGGATACGCCTCCAGACGCACATTCACATTCTCCGTCATGTGCACCGGCTTCCATGCAACCTCATCAAAGCCCGGCGAATCCCAGCCGTTCATCTCCAGCCTCGCGTCGTATGTCTCGCCGGCCTGCATATCGCTTTCGACAATAGGTCCAAATGACGCCTTCCAAGAAGGGTCCGTCGCAATTACCTGTACCGAACCGTCGGCGTATTCAAGCACCAGTTGCGCCCTAAGCCGCAGGTTCCAGCCGTAAAACGCCTGACCCAGTATGCTTATGTTGCCCGCGTACCATCCATCCGACAGGATCGCTCCCAGCACATTCTGACCGGAAGAATTCAACATGCTGGTAACATCATACGTCTGGTAGTGAAGCCGCTTCTTGTAGTCGGTCCAACCGGGGGTGAGATAGTCCTGGCCGACGCGGCGACCATTGAGGCGCATTTCGTAAATGCCCAAGGCAGTAGCGTAAAGCATTGCCCGCCGGATATGATTGCCGACGGCAAACTCCTTCCGCAAATACGGACTGGGGCGGTAGACCTTGGTATCCTTGTCCTTCGGCCTCTGCAACTCATGATCAAGGCCGATCCAAACGCCCTTCCAGTCATCCTCGCCCATCAGGCCCATGCTCCACCGGGCCGGTTCGCTCCATTTGGAGGCAGCACCCGCCGCGTCCCAGACCTTTACCTTCCACCAGCATGGCTGACCGCTCGAAAGCGCCTTGCCCGAATATTCGATCAGCATGGTCTCGTCACACTTCACCCGACCCGAATCCCAAAGGTCGCCCTGATCGCTCTTGAGCTTCTCGGCACTGGAGGCAACAATAATTCGGTAAGCACTCTGCACACAGCCGCGTTCCTCGGACGTGACGATCCAACTGAGCCGCGGCCGCCCGGCGTCGATGCCAAGCGGGTCGTCGCGATGCTCACATCGAAGCCTCGCCGGATGTATCCCCGCGGCACAACTGCCCGCCATAATAACTGCCGCCATCAGCACTGCGTTCTTGCTGCCTCTCATAACCAGCCTCCTGAGCCCCTTTTCGTCAATCGCAGCATCAACTGCGGTATACGCCGCACTCATGAATCGTTTCAAACATCGCCCGGACGTTCTCCAACGGTGTCTCCCCCAGGATCGCGTCATTGCTCGCCCCCCCGACGTAGCCGCCGCCCGGCATCATAATTTTCAAAATTCGCCGAGTTTCCTTGCGGACCTTTTCAACGCTGCCGTCAAGCAGTATCCGCTGGGCATCAATGGCGCCGTTGAACAGTATGCGATCACCGAAGCTTTGCTTCAGCGTCTTGAGATCCATCCCCATGCATGACGGCTCCACCGCGTGCAGCCCGTCAAGCCCCGCTTCAATCATCAGGGGAATCAGCGGCGCAAACCCGCCGCAGCAGTGAAGCTGCACCTTCAGCCCGTAAGCATGCCCGAGGTCAATAAGCCGCTTCAGATGCGGCAGGATATAGCGAGTGAAAAGCTGCGGTCCCAGCAACGCGCCTCGCTGCGAACCGAAATCATTCCCGATGAAGAACACGTCGATCAGGTCCGCCGCCTCATCGAAAATACGCTGATTGACAGCCATGTAATAATCGACTATCCGCCTCATCGCCTCGTCGATCACTTCCGGCGAAGTGTACATGTGGACATAGAGATTCTCCATGCCGAACAGATCGATTGCATCATGCCAGAACGGAGACCAGTCGCCGCCGAGGATGGCGTATTGCCTCTCGTAACGCATGGCCTGCTCGCGTATAGTCGAAACGTCCATCCATACAGGATCAGGCCACGGATACCCGCATACCGCCTCCAGGTCGGCATTAGCCAGAGGATGTGTCATTGCCAGACCATCACCCGGCCCGTGTCGCTCGACGCCAAAAACCGTCCGGCAACGAGCCTCGGGCGAAAGGACGAAATCCGGCCCATTGTACCGCGCGTCAACACTACGAAAATCATCGCCAAAATGCTTGCACAATCCCTCTTCGTCCAGGCCGGCCTCAGCCTTCGCCTTTGCAATAAAGTCGTCCGATGCCCCCAGCCAGCACGGTACGCGATCTGGTTCCTCGTGCGCAAATGCGGCAAGCACTCTTTCGCGAGATGTCATGCTCTGCAATCCTGATCCCATTGACAAGTCTTGTCCCGGCGGTTTAGCTCAATTGGCTTTCGATCTGCCGCAGAACCTTCATGGACTCAAACGCGATGGTCCGCCCGCCGGGCGACGGGTCGAAAACCTCCAGAGAGACCCACTTGTCGAATTGCAGGTCCTTCAGCGTCTGGAAGGCCTTGACATAAGTCGTGACCGCATCGCCGGTACCAAGGTGCGTGCCGTCCATTTCCATGACGTGGACATGGTGGATGTACGGAAAGTAATTGCGGATGATCACATCGAACGGTTCGGTCTCATCAAGCGTGTTATGGAAGTCGAACATGGTCTGTATCGCCGGATGATTGATCTGCTTGACAATCTCCAACGCCTCAGCAGTAACGTTAACAACGTCCGTCTGCGTCTTATCCAGCGGCTCTATGAGAATCATAACACCCCGACCGTGCGCCTTATCGGCAACCGACGCAAGTCCCTCTGCGAAGTACTTTTTGGCCTCTTCAATCGAAATGCCCGCCGTCCCGCGCTGCTTCGGCGAGCCGAATACCATCACCGTTCCCCCCAAATCACCGCAGAAATCGATCAGTTCTTCAAGATATGCAACGCTTCGCCCCCGGACCGCCTTGTCAGGCGTCGTGAAGTGCAGCCCTGCCGGCGGCGGCGCAAGCAGCCAGTGCAGACCCGCGCACACAATACCGCCGTCCTCCATCTCCTTAACCATTTCCCTGCGCCGGGCCTGCGTAATCTCCCCGACCCCTTCGGCAACCAGCGTAAAAGCCGCGATCTCCACGCCCTCGTACCCCGCCTCACCGATAATCCTGCACTGTTCAGCCCACGACAGTTCCATCATCGTCTCGTTGCACATCGCGTAACGCCACTTGATATCCTTCCCGGCTGCCGACTTGCGCCTTTGAGGGCAACCGCCGGCAAACGAGCCCACACCTGCCGCTGCCGCTAATCCTGCGGAATTCTTCAAGAAACGTCGTCTGCTGTATTCTGACATGATTGCTCCTTTTGCAAAAAAAAGAACCGCTCACTATTGGTCTCAGGCACATCTTATGGCAAAATGACGCAGAACACAAGCGGATGCATACGGTTTGTCAGCCTACCCGCCCGGTGCCGGTTTTTTTGTGCGAACCGCCGGACGCCAGAGGCATAAGGCTATGTCGAATGATTAGAATTGGAAAGTTACAATTAGACGTCCCGTTTTATCAGGCGCCCCTCTCCGGCTATTCGGAAGGACCAATGCGATTGCTGGCGCGTCGCTACGGCTGTCCCCTCACCTTCACCGGAGTCATGCTGGACAAAATCGCCTTGCATCCCAAAGCCGTGCGTAAGCTGCAATTCCAGCCGGATGACAGCGAACACCCCGTGGGCGCACAGCTCCTGGGAGATGAACCCGCCACTATGGCCTCCGCCGCAGCCGCTTTCGAGAAAATGGGTTACGACATTGTCGACCTCAATTTTGCCTGCCCTGCCCCGAAGGTCCTGCGTCGCATGAGAGGCGGCTATCATCTGACCCAGCCTGATGTCATTATCGAGACGCTGCGGCGCACTCGCGACTCCATCGAGTGCCCTCTGAGCTTGAAAATCCGCGTCGGCTTCAATCGCGACCACCAGTCGCAGGACAACTTCAAAAGGCTCGTCGAACAGATCGCCGCCGAGGGCGTCGATCTCCTCACCATACACGGCCGAACAGTCAGCGATAAATACCGCGGCAACGCAGACTGGCAAACCGTCGCCGAAGTTAAGCAGACACATCCGCACATGCGGGTATTCGGAAGCGGAGACCTCATGACCCCCGAAAACGTGGTTCAGCGAATCAATACCTCAGGAGTTTGCGGAGTGGCAATAGCCCGCGGCGCAATCGGAAACCCGTGGATATTTGCCGAAACAAGGGCCCTATTGCAGGGCCGCCCTAAGCCGCAGCCGGACCTTTGTGAACAAGGACTGGTCATGTTGGAGCATTTCCAGATGATCCGCCGCCTGCGACCCGACAACAAGGCGATCCCGTTTTTCCGCAAGTTTGTCTGCGGCTACTGTAGACGCCATCCTCAGCGCAAACAAGCCCAGATGGCGATTATGGCTGCAAAGACGACACAACAACTCGTCCAACAGATCACTGAATGGTTTGATATCCGCTGACCTGGCTCGTCGACTTGACTTTCGGCCGCCTTTTCGTGTCTAATATGTGCATTCGCCACCTGAGAGGGTTAAGGCGAAATTGTTCAATAATCCAGTCAAAGGAGATCGCTATGAAGCGCAGTGGTTTGATCGTGGTACTGGCGGGGCTTGGCATTACGGCGACGGCAGCACTTGTCGTCTGGGCCGCTGAGACCGATGGCCCAACCAGTAGCCAATTCCGTGACGAGTTCATCAAGAACTTCCGCCGAACCGGCCTTAATACCACGCCGGGCGATGCGATGATGCTTCGAATCCTCGTGGAAAGCAGCGGCGCAAAACGCGGCGTGGAAGTGGGATCGGCAACCGGCTATGGCGCTATCAACATGGGAATTGCCTTCGAACGCACCGGCGGCCAGCTCTACACGCTCGAGATCAGCCCGACAATGGTTCAGGCAACCCGTCAGAACGTCGCAAAGATGGGGCTTGAAAAGACCGTCACCTGCATCGAAGGTGACGCCCTGAAGACCTTGGCCGAACTGGAGGGTGAATTTGATTTCGTCTTTCTCGATGCCCTCAAGCAGGATTATTTCAAGTACCTCAAACTCATCGAGCCAAAACTGAAGAAAGGCGCACTTGTTGTCGCCGACAACGTCATCGCCAGTGAACGCGCAATGAGAGACTTCCTCGACTACATACAGCATAGCCCCGATTATGACACCGTGATCATCCGGGCGAGCATGGAAAAGAACGACGGCATGTCGATCAGCTACAAAATCCGGTAGTCGCCGTCCAAGTAACCACGCAAGTCAATAGGGGCATGGTAGGTGCGCGCCCATCCAGCTAACCGCTGCCACAGGTCGCCAATTCTAACCCCGGTTGCCACCTTTATCTATTGAACAACTCTTTAAACCTGCACATGTAACCTTTTCCCCCTCGCGACTGTATAAGAGGTGAAAAAGAAATCGCCCGAACCGCATGCCAAACCTTGCTTTATCTCACTGCGGGAAAAGATCTTATGAAAGCAGGCCCAGCAGCCCGGGTGCCGAAATGACCGTCGTGTTTTGCATCGGCTAACCGAAAATGTTATACTGTTGTTTACTGGAAGGAGAAATCATGAACAAATCTTCGAGAATCGCACTTTTCCTGGCGTTTGCAGTGGTCACGGCAAGTACGTCCGCCGGGCGACTCAACCGCAGCATCGTCAGCGCCAAGGCCGATTGGGTAGCACACCTTGACTTGGAAAAGCTCAACGACTCCGAGATCGGCAGGATGGGCAGAATGCAGCTTCAGCAAACCGGCGATGCCGCCAAGTTGGATGCATTCAAGGCAATCGCGTCGTTTCACCCGCTCGATGACATCAAGAGCGTAACGATCTACGGGCAAGGCAAGGAGCAGGCCAATGCCTTGGCCGTCTTCGAGGCCAGTTTCAACAAGGAAACACTCCTGACCCTGCTGCGGTACAACACCACATTCACCGAGAGTGCCTATGGAACTCACCAGATCCGCAGCTGGATTGACGACAAGCATGGCGGCGATGAAAGCAAGCGGCAGTACGGCAGTTTCCACGGCAGCAATCGCGTAATCCTTGGCCACAGCCTGGACACAATTAAGCACGGCCTGGACGTGCTGGACGGCAAAGCCGACAGTGCGCGCGGCCAACAGCAGTTTGGACTCATACGCCGCTCCGCAAGAGACGCCTTTATTGTCGCCGCCGCTGACGGCGTAGGCGCAATGGCCGGCCAGTGGGAGCAGACAGTCATGCTCAAAAACACTGAACAGACAGCCCTGAGCGTCGGAGAAGTCGACGGCAAACTATTCGGCGAGCTGAATCTCCTGGCCGTTTCCGAGGACACCGCCCGCGAACTCTCCCAAGTCGTCCAGGGAATTGTCGCAATGCTTAACCTCGCCGGCAAGGATCAGCCGCAGATCGCAGAACTGGCCTCGGCGATCAGCGTCACAACGCGGAACAACCTGGTCCGCGTCAGATTGGAAGCCGACATCCACAATGTGGCGGCATTCATAAAAGCAGAATGGGACAAGAAACTACAAGCACAGACCGGCAACACAGCGGCGTCGAACCAGTAAGGCCCATCAGATTGAGTACGGGCACTGACTGCAAAGTCGTCAGATCACTGACCAATGAACAACTGGTCACCGCCGCTAAGTGCGGCTGTACGGATTGTTTTTCAGAGCTGGTAGACCGGTGTGCACCCGGTCTACTGGCTTTTATGCGGCACAAGGTCGGCGCCATCGAAGACGCCGAAGACCTCGTCCAGGACACCTTTGTCCGCGCCTATCTCAAGCTCAGTCAATATGACGGCAAACACAAATTCACCACGTGGCTCTACGCAATCGGCCGAAATCTCGCCGCGGGCAGAAATCGCAAAGCCGCATTGACAGTCAGGTTGCCGATGCCCGCAAAGACTTCTTACCCCCCTCCGGATGATCTCCTCGAACAGATTCAGTTCCGCAGGAGCCTTTGGTCGCTGGCCAGAACACTCCCCTCCAATCAATACGAGGCCTTGTGGCTGAGATACTCGCAGGACATGTCCGTCAAGGAAATTGCCCATGTAATAGGCCTCACTCAGGTCCATGTCAAAGTCTTGCTCTATCGCGCAAGAAAGGCAATGGCCGCAAAGCTTCAGAGACAATCCACGGACTCCGCCGCAAAGCAGGCCCTCTCAGTAAAAAAACAGAAGCGTTTAACCGAAAGATCGGGTGCTTAATGTTGTGCCTGTTATACAGATGGAAAATATCAACCACATTTGACGGCAGCCGCGAGTTGTCCGCCGGGTGCCGGCGTCACCTCATGCGCTGCGCCGCTTGCCGAAGTTTCTTCACATCTTCGCTGGCGCTGGGTGAACGGCTCTCGTTGGAGGCCGCCATGGCCCAGCCTGCTGTCCCCGCGCGTCTCGGCGACCGCGTAACGGCGATCATCGGCTACGGCGCCGGCTTGCACAGCCGGCCTGTGGCAAACCACCGCTCCATCGCGGCAGTCGCATGCGCCGCCGCGGTACTGCTGCTGACGCTCTTGCTTGCGACTTCATACTTCAACGCCGACGCCCCTGAGCCTGTAAATGCCGGACCGTCCCTGGCGGCCGCCGGCTTCCTTGGTGTCGATTCAGTGCCCCCCTTTGAACACTTCGCCGCGTCGGTTGGAGGACTGTTGGAACGACCCCTGGCAACCGAAATCCAGATGCTGCAGCGGCAGACGGTGTCCGCCGTACAGTTCCTGGTCGCCTGTTCAGGTGCCGACATAACGATCCGCCGTGATGCACTTTAGACGCCCGCCGGACAAAAAATCTGAATTTTGGCGTAATATCCGCCTCGTCTGCGCGTCTGTATGCCTGGGTATGCATGGCTGATCCTTTTCGCTATTGCATTTTGTATAATGACATACTATAATTACCCAAGGTCGGGTTAAAGTTGGTACCGTCCGCAAGGCTCGACGCCCTTGCCCGACCGTGCCGAAGACAATGGCACTGGCAGTATTCACTTGTGATGGAAAGGCCCAAAGTGCGAAAGTACTTCAAGACCACGATCATTGTAACCGTGGTGCTGACGTCCGCCGCGGTGATAGGTTTCCAGAAATACCTCAAGGCCGGACTCCGCGGCGCAGCCAACCCGACGCCCGTACGAATCGATGTAATCGCCCCAGGTGAACTGACCGAGTTCGTAACGGCCCCCGGAGAAATCCAGCCCCGAACAAAAGTCGACATAAGCGCAAAGGTATCCGCCCGCATCGTCGAGCTGCCGCACAAAGAGGGCGCTCGCGTCACAAAAGGCAATCAGAACGCCGAGCCCCTGCTGCCGCCTTCAGTGCTCATCAGGCTCGACTCCAACGACCTCGAGAGCAGGCTGCGCTTCGCACAGGCGGGCTTCCATGCACAGGAGGCGCATATCGCCGTCGAGAAGGCCAACATCGCCAGACAAAAAGCCGCTCTTGACGCAACAGCCGCCGGGCTTAAACAGGCCGAAAACGACTTCGCGCGACAGAAGCAACTGCTTGAATCGCATGACATCAGCCGCGCAGCCTTTGACCAGATCGAATGCAGACTCGCCGAACTGCAAGCCAATTACGCCGCCGGTCAGTACGCGCTCAACGCTGCCGAGTTGAACCTTGTCGTCCTGCAGCACCGCCTCGACGCATCCCGCGAGGAAATTGAACAGGCCAAAGAAGCTTTGAGCTACACCACGATTACCTCGCCAATCGACGGCGTCATTACACGCATCAATGCTGAAGAAGGTGAAATGGTAATGACCGGCACAATGAACAATCCCGGGACGGTCATCATGCAGGTGGCGGACCTGTCGCAGATGATTCTCGTCGCGCAGGTCGACGAAGCCGACATCGGCAACCTTAAGGTCGGCCAGAAAGCCAAAGTCAGAGTGCAGGCATTCTGGGACGAAGAATTCACCGGCACCGTCGACACCATTGCCCTCACCCATGACCTGTCCCCGACCCGTACAAAATACTACAAGACCGAAATACTGCTCGACGAAAACGCCGCCAGGCTCCACTCCGGATTGACTGCCGATGTGGACATCGAAACGATCACGCATTCCGGCATCTTCAAGGTCCCAAGCCAGTCGGTTGTCAGCCGCAAAGTCGACGATCTCCCGCTCGACATCAGGCAGAATAATCCCAACGTCGACAGCGCCAAGACCGACGCCCTGGTCGTCTACCGCCTCGTTGACGGCAAGGCTGTGGCAACCCCGGTAAGCATAGGCCACAGCGACATGACCCACATCATCGTCAAGTCGGGCCTCAGCGACGGCGACAAGGTCGTTTGCGGACCCTACAAAATACTCGAAAGCATCAGGCACGATCAACTCATCTGCGACGAAGCCGAAAAGAGGCAGGATGATCAGGACGCCGAAAAAACCAGCCAAACTCCCCACACACAAGGAAAGAACGACGCGTGAACAACGCCAGAATCGTGATCCGGCTGCAAGATGTCATGCGGATCTATAAGGTCGGCAGCGAACGCATTAATGCGCTTGACGGGGTCAGCATCGAGGTCCGCCAAAACGAATACGTCGCCGTCATGGGCCAGAGCGGCTCAGGCAAGAGCACTCTTATGAACCTTATCGGATGCCTCGACCGGGCCACCTCCGGCACTTATGAGCTCGACGGACTCGACACCACCAGGATGAGCAATGCCGCCCTCGCCGCCGCACGCAACGAAAAGATCGGCTTCGTCTTCCAGTCCTTCGAACTGCTGCCGCGCCTCAGCGCCGTCAGGAACGTCGAACTGCCCCTGATTTACGCCCGTAATGCATCTTTCCTTAGGCGACAAAAGGCGACAAAAGCGCTGGAGCGGGTAGGCCTCGGCGAACGTATGACACACCGCCCAAACCAGCTTTCAGGCGGCGAAAAGCAGCGGGTCGCACTGGCGCGTGCCCTCATAAACAACCCAAGCATCCTCCTTGCCGACGAGCCGACGGGCAATCTTGATTCCCGCACCAGTCGCGAGATTCTCGAGCTCTTCAGCGAACTCCACAGCCAGGGTCAAACGATCATCATGGTCACGCACGAATCCGATGTTGCATGCCATGCTCAACGCGTCGTCCGTATGCTGGACGGCCGCATCCTCAGCGACCTGCCCATCGAACGCGACGAAGCCTGCCGTTTCCGCCACGGAGGACAGCGGCTATGAAATTCCTCCTGAACATTCCTTTGAGCTTTTTGCGCCTCGTCCTGCAGAGTATCCACCTGGCAACCAGTCAGATATGGGCCAATAAGGTACGTTCTGTGCTGACCACCTTGGGAATCATAATCGGCGTCGCATCCGTTACGGCGGTAATCGCCGCGCTGACCGGTTTAAAAACCACCATTATGGCCGACCTCGAAACCTTCGGCACCAACAAGGTCTTCGTCGCGCCAAACTGGCCTGATTCCGGACCGTTGAAAAACGCCTCATGGCGGCTGATCAAGTTCAAGCCCGAACAGTTCGACGGCCTTCTCGAACACTGCCCGTCCGTCAAGGATTTCACACGCGTCAGCGGCTTCAATGAAAGCGTCCGCTACGGCGAACGCGCCATCGAAAGCGCACGCATTACATGCGTGGATGCCGCATGGCTGGACATAGAAAGCCGCAGCCTGCTGGAAGGACGCCCCTTTTCCCTCGTCGATGAAACCCAGGGCCGCAAGGTCTGTCTCATCGATCCCACCCTGCGAGACAAGCTGCGCCTTGACCGGGACTGTGTCGACGAACTCATCATCATCGGCAACAACAGCTTCCGCATAGTCGGAGTCATCGAGGAAAGACCGTCGATGGCATTCGGAGTCGGAGGCTGAGGCGAAAACTATGAAGTCTTCATCCCCTTCCTCACGCATTACCGAATGGACGAGCCGTGGTTCCACGTCATGGCCGCCAGCCGAACCCCAGAGCTCTCCGACGACGCCAAGGCCGAAATAACATTCTTCCTCCGCAAAACCCGCCGCATCAAACCCGGCGACCCCGATACCTTTCGAGTACAGACCGTCGAAAGCGAGGTCCGCGTCTTCAAACGCGTCATGGGAACTATCACCGCCGTTGCAGGCGGGATCGTCGGCATCTCCCTCATCGTTGGCGGCGTGGGCATCATGAACATAATGCTCGTCTCCGTCTCCGAACGCACCCGTGAGATCGGACTCCGCAAAGCCGTCGGCGCCAAGGGCTCCGCCATCCTCACACAGTTCCTCATCGAAGCAGTCGTTCTCTGCTGCGTTGGCGGCTTCCTCGGCGTCGGCTTTGGCCAGGTAGTCACCTTCTTCATAACCAAAATACCCAAGGCCAATCTCCACCAGGCACATATACCTGCCTGGGCGGTATTGATGTCGTTCGGCTTCTCAGCCGCCGTAGGCATTTTCTTCGGACTCTTCCCGGCCGCTAAAGCCGCAAGACTCGATCCCATTGAGGCCCTCAGACATGAATAACTGCAAAGCGTTTGTTACACTGACCGCCGCCCTGGTGTTGCTCTCCGTCGCCGGCTGCAATCCAATCAAGGAAGAGGATGCATTCTACACGTTGGACATCGACCACCGGAAACTCCGCACAATCCAGACCTGGCAGCCGGAAGACTTCGCCGCCGAGCCCAACACAACCAAAGCCTTTGACCCCGCCGAACCAAACGCCATCGAACCGCCCGCCGAAATGACCGTTACACTCGAACAGGCCCGCGCATTCGCATTGGAAAACAACCTCCAGCTCAAGGCCAGTCTCATCGCGCCGGCAATCGCCCAGGCACGGCTCCTCGCCGAAGAGGCCAAATTTGAGGCGGTCTTCTCAGCCCGCGCCAACCTCAACCGGATCGATCAGCCCCAGCAGGCCTTCACGCGCCTGCCCGACAACACCGTCATCCCAAGCGTCAGCGGCTCGCAGGTCGCCAACGCCGCAATGCAGTACGGCGTAGAAATGCCCCTGCAAACGGGCGGAACGCTCTCCTTCGGGCTCGCCGACGACCGCACCAAAAACCTCGAAGACGACTCACCGTTCAGTCCCTGGTACAAAGATCGTTTCACGTTCTCCGTCAGCCAGCCGCTCCTGAGAAACGCCGGCAAACGAGCCAACCTCCACAGCATTCGCCTCGCCAGATATCAGAAGCAGATACAGGACAATGCCGCCAAGCTGGAGGTAATACGCGTGCTCGCCGCCGCCGACCGTGCATACTGGCGCCTTTATGCCGCAAGAAAAGAACTCGAGGTCCGCAGGCAGCAGCACGACCTTGCCGTCGCGCAGCTTGAACGAGCCAAACGCTTCGTCCAGGCCGGCCAGAGCGCACAGGTCGAGATCGTCCGCGCAGAAGCGGGCGTCGCACGCCAGCTTGCCGCAATTATCACCGCCGAAAACGAGTTGCGAAACAGACAGCGCGAGTTCAAACGCACCATTAACAAGCCGGGCCTCGACATGCGATCCCCCTCAGTCATGTTGCCTGCTACCGAGCCAGACCCGCAGCATTTCTTGTTCGAAGCCGACAGCGTTATGGAACTTGCCATGGAAAACCGCACCGAGCTCATCGAACTCGAACTCATGCTCGCCGAGGATGTCAGCCGAATCGATTTTGCCCGCAACCAGGCGCTGCCCCTCGTGAATTTGGACTATACTTATAGCGTCAACGGAGTCGGACCAACGCGCACCGATGCCCTCGACATGCTCAACGACAAAAACTTCGAAAGCCATTTCCTCGGCGTAAGCCTGTGGATACCTCTGGGCAACGTCCAGAGGCGAAATGATCTGCGTGCCGCTTTGTTCGCCCGCCGTCAGCGCCTCGCATCCCGCGACAGCCGCCGTCAGATGATCCGCCAGGAAGTATTGAGCGCCCTCGATCAGGTCGAGACCAACTGGCAGCAGATACTCGCCGGCCGCCAGAGCGCCATCCTCCAGGCACGCCTCTACCAGGCCGAGATCCGCCAGTTCGAAGTCGGCCTGCGCACCAGCACCGACGTCCTCGAAGCACAGACAAACTTCGCCGACGCCCTGAGCGCGGAAGTCGCCGCCCTGACCAATTACCAGATCTCGCTCGTGGATCTCGCCTACGCCACCGGTACGCTCCTGGGCGCGGCAAAAGTTGAATGGGAGCCCGTTGTCCCCGACATCGGCGTCGCCCCCTGACTCGCGATACCCCCTAAAGCTTTTCAAGCCGTGAGATCAGATCCGCCGCCGTTTGCTTCTTGTTCTCAAGTCGCTCCTTCATCTCCCGTATGAAGGAGTTGTCTTCCGGCGTACCGCGAATCGCCTCGAAATCAGCGTCTCGAGCCTCGTCCGCACCATCGATGCCGAAGCTGATCCGCGAAGCAGGCCCGTACTCCTTCTGTGCATCGCTTACACGCATGTGGTCCAGCGCCTCAACCGCCCTGATCCAGTCCCCAACGATACTCGCCACGTCTGCGGTGCTGAACTGCCCGAACGGCTTGCCCATCTTCGCCGCCAGTGCCTCGACCACCCATCGCCACTGGTAATCCTCAAAACGATCGTGCATGGTATCTACACGTTCTGCGACCTGCTCCAGTGAGTCCACCGACCCGCCTTCTATGTCCGCCAGAAGTTTCTCCACTACCTCATGCGGCGTAATAAGGCCCGCCAGATCTATCCACCGCCCACCGCCCGTCTCGGTAGTCGGCGCCAGAACATCGCGCAACTGCTCAGCGCTGTCCACGGGATGCCTGCGCAGCCTGCTGACCAGGATGTTGCCAAGGTATCTGTCGATGCCCAACTGATAAAAGGCAATCCCGTGTTCCAGACTCGATCGCTTGATCCGCACGCCGTTATAATAGAAGCTCTGCGATGTCAAGCCTGACGATTCCTTCAGCGAAATAAGTATCTCGCGCCCGCGCATCATCTTCTGCACCGTCCACGGAGTCAGAAGGTTGAAGATGATTTTGTCCAACTTGACAGGATCGCGCCGCCGGTCCCGCTGCGGCCACTTCCGCGAATCACGCACCGTACCGATGTTCCGAAGGTTCACTCCCGGAACCAGAACGCTTTCGTCCTTGTATTCGATCAAATACGAAAAGGGCAGGTCAGATGTATCCGAATTCCCGTAATGTCTTCCCATCACAAGCGAAAAAGCCCCCACCCGTGCCGGCCAGAGTATATACGAATCCGACGCCGTCTTGCTGCCCCGCTCAACGACCCCCTGGTGCATCGGCCCAAGCTTGTACATGTGGTTCGACTGGTTGGAACCGCTGCCCGCGTTCAAGAACGAATAAAGCCCCGCGATTAGAAGCGTCGACTTGTGAAACGTAACGGTATAAGGACCCGCAAACACGGAGCACGCCTCGCCGTGAAAGCCCCCGCAGTTGGCAAAGAAAACCGAGTTCTCCGCCGAATACTGCTTGGCAAGTTCAGTGCCCTGCCCCACAAAACAATGATGCAGAATGACGTTGTCGCTCACACGCGCGCCGCTGCACATAATGAAGTCACGCGCGATCACGTTCATCCCCACGAAACACGGATCCTCGCTGCTGCTGTTGATCGAACCGTTCTCTAACAGGCTCACCCCGTGCACAACCGCGTGCGGACCGATCTTAACATTGCGAATCGTGCCGCAGTTCACTATCCGCGTGCACGCTCCAATAACCCCCCGTCCGCTCGTTACGCTCTCAACATAACGCCCGATCAGCTTCCTGAGACGCGAGACAACCTCACCCCGGTGCCGGTACATCGCCAGAATATACGCCGTATGCGCAGACAAATGGTCATAAATCGGTATCTCACGCCCGCCGGTCTCGTTGATCACAGCCACCTCAACGCCGTTGCCGAACGAACAGTCACGCTCGACCGCAAGCACGCTAACATGCTTGATCATCACATCGTCACATATGTCGTAATTGGCGATGTAATTCTCCACATTATGCACGTAGACGTTGTTCCCCAATGTGCAGTTTGACAGCGTCGCGTTATACAGACCCGTCTTGCGCGTCATCCCCCCGTCCAGAACAACCTCCCCGTCAAGAAGGCCGATCCGAATCCGCCCGCTGAAATGACAGTCCCGCAGACGCGAAACGTCCAAAGGCTGAACCACCTCCACCCGAGCCCAGTCCTCCGCGGTACAACCCTGCATCTCCAGAGCCTTCATTTGCTTGCGGCTAAGCTCGCTGTACCGGACATGTTGACCCATAGGAACCTTTCCCAATCACACTTTTCGGTTCGATGCGTAATTACTTTCGTCGGGATAACACCGCCTCCACTTAATTCAAAGTCCCGCCTGCCGAATTATACCCAAAGCTAAAACCTTTACTACAAAGGACTTGCAAAAAAACAAGCTACCGCAAGAAACCCCCTTCCGTACACCGCCGACCCGTTTTTTACAGGACCATCCCCGACACTCTACTGCATCCGGCATGCCAGACGCCTTCTTCAGCATGAGCATATTGTGCTTGTCACCAATTGTTGCCAAGGCTATCATGCGTCTATGAATCTTGCAGTGAAATATCAGCAACTCGATTAGGAGGCTCCTCCCTTGTTTGACCTGCACCCCCTCGTCATACTCGGCATCGCCGTAGCCACCGTCGTCGGCATGATCATCGTGCTGAGAATAAACGCCTTCGTCGCCCTCATCACCGCCGCAATCGTCGTCAGCCTGCTCGCTCCCGGCGAATGGTCCGACAAGATCAACCGTGTAGCCGTCGCTTTCGGAAGAACAGCAGGCGGCATCGGAATCATCATCGCAATGGCCGCCATTATCGGCAAATGCCTCATCGACTCCGGCGCCGCCGACCGTGTCGTCCGCATGTTCATGAACATCCTCGGCGAAAAAAGAGCCGCCGTCTCACTCATGTCCAGCGGCTTCCTGCTTTCGGTGCCAGTCTTCTTCGACACCGTATTCTACCTCCTCCTGCCCCTGGCAAGATCGATGCACCGAAAAACCAACCGTAAGTATCTGCTCCTTATTCTCGCAATGGGTGCCGGCGGCTCGATCACCCATTCCCTCGTGCCCCCAACCCCGGGTCCGCTCATCATCGCCGGCGAGTTGAAAGTCGACATAGGCATGATGATGATGATGGGCCTCGCCGTAGCGATACCCACCGCCGTGCTCATCATGTTCTTCATCAAATGGCTCACCACCAAAATCGACATCCCCATGCGGCCCATCGAAGGCAGCGCGCCCGAACCAGAGCCCCTCTCCGACGATCAGCTCCCCGGCCTGTTCGTATCGCTGCTGCCGATCATACTGCCCGTCATCCTCATCTCCGCCAACACAATCCTCGCCGCTCTTGCCAAAGCCGACGGTGCCTCCCAGGGCATCGTCCAGGCCGCCAGGCTGACCGCCGTCGTCGGCAACGCAAACCTCGCGATGCTCTTCTCAGCCGCAATAGCACTGACCGTCCTTTATCGCCAGCGAAAGCCAACGCGAACCGAGATGAGCCGAATCGTCGAATCCTCCCTAATGAGCGGCGGAGTCATAATCCTCATCACCGCCGGCGGCGGAGCCTTCGGCGCAATGCTGAAAGAAGCCCAGATAGGCCCCGCAATTCAAAACATCTTTGTCGGCGAAGGCGCAACGCACGTCGTCGGTCTCAAGCTCCTCTTCATGGGTTTCGCCGTCGCCTGCCTCCTCAAGTTCGCCCAGGGCTCCAGCACCGTCTCCATGATCACCACCTCCGCAATGATGGCCGCCCTCATACTCGACCCCGATGGCGCCCACCTGCCCATCGGCTTCCACCCCGTCTACCTCGCAGCCGCAATCGGGTTCGGCGCCCAGTGCGGCAACTGGATGAACGACAGCGGCTTCTGGATCTTCGCCAAGATGGGCGGCCTCACCGAAGTCGAAACCCTCAAAACATGGACCGTCACCGTCAGCCTAATCGGCGTCATCGGCCTCGCCGTAACCGCCGTCTTCGCAAAGTTCCTGCCCCTGGTGTAACATGAAAACCCTGACTGCTGCCTGTCTCGTCCTGCTGCTGTCACGCCCCGCCGCAGCCTTAACGCTGGCAACCGACGGCAAAGCCGCCGTGTCGATCATCCTCTCCCAACGGCCGGGCGATTCCGTGCGCAATGTCGCAGATGAGTTGGCTGCCTTTCTCAGAAAAATCACCGGCGCCGAATTCTCCATACAAACCGGCGACGGCGCGCGCGGCATTGTCCTCGGCACGCTCGACGATTTCCCCGATCCCTCGCTCAATGAAGCCCTGCAAATTCACAACAACTTCGACGGCCGAGAAGCGTACGCCATCCGAACCGACCCAAACCGAATACGCCTCATCGGCGCAACCGAACTCGCCGTCTCCCACGCCGCTTTCCGCCTCCTCGAACACGTCGGCTGCCGCTGGTTCTTCCCCGCAGAAGAATGGCATGTCATCCCCTCCATACCCAACCTCTCCGTCTATCTGAACGAGACCGACCGTCCGGCCATCCTCTCACGCCGAATATGGTACGGCTATGGCTTCTTCGACCGCCGGGAAAAACGATGCCAGACCGACTACGAAGCATGGGCCCGACGCAACCGCATGGCCTCCTCCCGCCAGATCCGCTGCGGCCACGCATGGCAATCGATCATAGCCGACTACAAAACCGCCTTCAACACCCACCCCGAGTACCTCGCCCTCGTCGACGGCGTCCGCCGCGGACCCCAGCTCTGCGTAAGCAATCAGGCCGTCCGGGCAATCGCCACCGAATACGCCCTCCGCCAATTCCGCGCCCAACCCGGCCTCGACATGGTCTCAATGGAGACATCCGACGGCAGCGACCATTGCCAATGCCCCGGTTGCGTGAATTTGGGCACTATCTCCGATCGCGCCTTCGGCCTCGCCAACGAGGTCGCCCGTGCAGTCGCCAAAGAGTTCCCCGGCAAAATGATCGGCATGCTGGCCTACAACGACCACTGCGAACCCCCTTCATTCACCCTCGAACCCAATGTCTACGTCCAGTCCACCGCCGGCTTCATCCGAGGCCGCTACACCTTCGAAGAACTCATCGAGCTTTGGCCCGCCTTCTGCTCCAACACGGGCTTCTACGAATACCTCTCCGTCTGGCTCTGGGACTTCGACATGCCTCCCGGCGGCAACGCGGCCGATCTGAAACACATACGGCAGCGAATCCGCCGTTATGCACAAGTCGGCGCAACAAGTATCGACTGCGAGAGCGGCAACAACTGGGGCCCTCACGGCCGCGGCTACTACATCGCAAACAAGCTCATGTGGAATCCCGACGCCGATGTGGACGCCCTGCTCGCCGACTTCTGCGAAAAGGCATTCGGCCCAGCCGCCGCCGTCATGCAACGGTACTACGAACGGCTCGACAAGGCCGGCGATCCCCTCATAAGTGAACACCTCCTCGCGCTCGCCCTCCGCGACATCGATCAGGCCGCGCAGCTCGCCGCAAACCAACCCGACGTCCAGGCCCGCCTCGATCACCTCAAGCAGTACTTCCACTACGTCCGCCTCCGATGGGACCACGACCGCACCCGCGACAAGAACGTCAAACGCACACTCGCCCTGCAAACACTGACGCACGTATACCGCACCCGCTACAGCTACATGAACCACTGGCAGGCCGTGCTCAGCGACTGGACCCCCAAAGCCGCCGCTGAATTCGACGAGCCGACGTGGAGTTTCAAAGAGCCGGACAACCCGTGGAAAGTCGACACCCCGTACACACGCCAGGAAACAGAAGCCGCCTTTCGCAGTGACCTCGCACGATTCCAGCCGCAAACCGTCGAAGAACGTATCTTCTCCGACGACCTCGTCCCCGCCGGCCTCACGTCGCACTCCCCCGCCCCATCCTCGCAGAAGTACCAGGGAAGCGCCCGCTACGCATTCCACAGCAAACAAGGCGAACCCCTCGAATGCACCATCACCACCGGCCTCATAGCATGGTACCGCGACCGCCCCGACGCACGCTTCACCCTCACCGATTCACGCGGCGGAGTACTCCACAACCACCGCCTCCCCCAGGACGGTGGCGAACACCCGCTTAAACTGAAAGTCCCCGCCCCCGGCCTCTACTGGCTCGACTTCAACGACCAGGCCGCCGGCTGGCAAATCCGCGCAGACGCAGGCGCACCCCTCTGTCTCGCCCTTGGAAAAACATCTTCGCCCTCCCACATGGGCCACATGCAGCCCATGTACTTCTACGTCCCCGCCGGCACGCAGCAAACTCACTACTATTGGAAAGGCCCCCCGCACGAAGTACACGGACCCGACGGTGAACTCCTCCACAAAACCGAAACCAGCGGCCGCTTCATCACAATAAACGTCCCGCCCGGCGCAGACGCAAAGCCCTGGTCCCTCACGAAACTCGCCCTCGGCCGCCTCTGGTTCTTCAACGTACCGAACTACTTGGCCGCCTCACCCGACGCACTGCTGCTCCCTGCCGAAGTCCGCAACGAAAACTAAACCGCTGGATAAACCCACGGCTTGCGGTATTCACGCTTGAGCAGCTTATTCGCCTCCGCGTCGCCGACAATGACCTCCTTCTCGCCGTCCCATCTGACGCTCCGCCCCGCCTTGTGCGACAGCATCCCCAACAAAGCAAGATTAGTCGACCGGTGCCCGATCTCGATATCGCAAACCGGCCGCCGCCCCGTCTCGATGCACGACAAAAAGTCCGTCCACAGCCCCCGTATATTCTGATCGTCCGGCTTATCGAGTTGGGGATCCTCGTGAATGACTTGCTCGCGGCTGTTCGACGGATAAAACGTCCACCCGTCCTGCCAACCCATGTGAAACGTACCCTTCGTTCCGTAGAAATACGCGCCGATATTGTGCTTCTCGGCGTTGTTCGCCGCATACAACCGGTGTTCCCACGTGCACGTAAATGACTCGAACTCGTAATGCACCACCTGCGTGTCCGGACAATCGGTGTTGTCGCGAATGATGTGCCGCGCCGCCGTCGAACTGACGGTCTTTGGGTACTTCTCCTCGGTCCACCAGAGCACCTGGTCCAGCCAGTGAATGCCCCAGTCGCCCAACTGCCCGTTCGCATAGTCAAGGAACCGCCGAAATCCCCGCGGATGAATCCGCCTGTTATAAGGCACAAGCGGCGCAGGACCGCACCAAAGATCCCAGTCCAGCCCGTCCGGCACGTCAGAATCCGGCGTAACCTCACCCGCCCCCCCGCCGTAGTGAACAAAACACCGAACCATTCCTATATCACCAGCTCTGCCCTCCTTCAGGAACTTCATGCCCGACACGTTATGCGGCGACACGCGCCGGTGAGTGCCAACCTGCACCACCCGGTTATGCTGCCGAGCAGCCTTCACCATCGCACTGCCTTCATGAATCGTATGCCCGATCGGCTTCTCAACGTAAACGTGCGCCCCCGCCCGCACCGCCGCAATCGTGCACAGCGGATGCCAGTGGTCCGGCGTCGCAACAATCGCAATCTCCGCCTTCTCCTGCGCAAGGCACTCACGAAAATCGTTGTACTTCTTCGGCGCCCGACCCGTCAGTTTCTCTACCCGCGACGCCGCCGAGTCGCGGTGCCCCCTGTCAACGTCGCAAACAGCCACAACGTCGCACTGACCCGACTCCATCGCAACCGTCGCGATGTTCATGCCCCACCACCCGCTGCCGATCACCACCGTGCGGTGCTTGCCGCCCGTCTTCGCCCGCAGCAAAGACGGCGCAACCATAAAAGACATCCCCGAGGCAAGCGTACCTTTCACAAAACTGCGGCGGTCCAACATAAAAACCTCCTTTCCGCATTAAATGATCGACGGCGTCCACGATACCGGCCGCCTTGGTTCTATTATATGCACCGGCAGTCTTCATAGCAACCCTCCGAAAATCCGCGCCATGCCGCAAACATCCGGCATTCGCATTTGACAGTACCCGCGATTGCTCTTATGATGCCCCTTTTATTGTCGCAAACCGGAAGATAAAGTGGGACTTGCAATCGATCTCCTCTACGCACTGGGCATAGCCGCATACAGCCCCAAAATGATTTACCGCATACTGCGGCAGAATCGCTACCGTTCCGGTTGGAAAGAGCGTCTCGGCAGCATCTCCCGCCGCAATCCCGACAAGCCCTGCATCTGGATACACGCCGTCAGCGTCGGCGAGGTCAACGCCACAAAAGCGCTCGTCGTCCAACTGCAAGACCGGCTCCCCAATCATGAAATCGTCTTAAGCGCCACGACCGACACCGGCATGGCCCGCGCAAAAGCCCTCTATGGCGACCGGCTCAGCGTCTTCTACTTCCCCTTCGATTTCTCACCAGTAATGAAGAAAGCCCTCCAAAACATCAACCCCGCCGTCTGCCTCCTGATGGAACTCGAGATCTGGCCAAACCTCGCCGAACTCGCCTCCAGAAACAACATCCCTATCGTCGTCGTCAACGGCCGTATCTCCGACCGAAGTTTCCCCCGTTACCTCAAAATACGCCCATTCATCAAGCCCATGTTCTCCAAACTCGCCCTCGCCCTCGCCCAGACCGAAGAATACGCCCGCCGCTTCGAGGCCCTCGGCTGCGATCCTGACAAGGTCATCATAACAAGCTCCCTCAAATACGACACCGCCCAGATCGCCGATACCGTCCAAGGCGCTGACACCCTCGCCGCACAGATCAACCTCCGCGACGAACCCCTCTGGGTCGCCGGCGGCACCGGCCCCGACGAAGAAAGAACCATCCTCCAGGTATTCGCCGAACTCAAGAAGGATCCGCGACTTGCCGCCCTCCGCCTTGCCCTCGTCCCCAGAAAGCCCGAACGCTTCGACGAAGTCGCCGCCCTCATCGATCAGTCCGGCTTCGACTGCGTACGATATAGCGCACTGAAAAAAGAAAACAAAACCCGCCAGGACAAACCCGCCGTCATTCTCGGCGACACAATGGGCGACCTCCGAAAATTCTACTCACTCGCCGCCGTCGTCTTCGTAGGCAGGACCCTTACCCCGATGGGCGGCTCCGACATGATGGAGCCCGCTGCCCTCGGCAAGTGCACCATCTTCGGACCGCACACCTTCAACTTCAAGCAGACAGTAGACGCCCTCCTCGCCGCGCAAGGCGCAATCGAGGTAACGGATGCCGAGGAGCTACTCGCCGCAATCCGGAAATGCCTCGCAGACCCCGACTACACCCGCCAAATCGCCGCCGCCGGCCAAAACGTCATCAAACAAAACCAGGGCGCCACAAAGAAATCCGTTGATGCAATCGTCAGCCTCTTGCAGGCCGCACCCGCTTGACCATCGCACCGATATGCCCCGGACTCGTTCCGCAGCAGCCCCCCAGAACATTCGCCCCCACCTGGCAGATCCGCTCCGCCGACTCCGCAAACTCCTCCGGCGAAAGCGTGTACGTCGCCCGCCCCTCGACCAATTGCGGCCGACCCGCATTCGGCTCGGCAACCAGGGCAACCCCGCGACCCTCCAATAGACAGGAAAAGACCTTCGTCAGCTCAATATACCCGTCCATCGTCAGCGTGCCGCAGTTAAAACCTATCCCCGCAACCCCCAGCCCCGCAAGCCGCCCAACCGCATCCGAAGGCGAAACCCCCATCATCGTCCTGAAGCCCTCCCGGGCAGAATCGAATGCCAGACACACAAAAACCGGCGCATCCCCAACCGACCGCACCGCCTCCACCGCAACCGTTGCCTCGTCCAGCGCCGTCATCGTCTCGACAATGATACCGTCAACGCCCCCCTCCAGCAGCGCCTCCGCCTGCTCCCTGATTGCCTCCTTCAAAGCATCCGCCTTCAAAGACCCTAACGGCTCCAGGAAATCGCCGCACGAACCTATGTCCCCAAGCACCCAGCGATCCTCACCCGCCGCCGCACGCGCATGCTCCGCCGCCGCAAGGTTGATCCGCCGCGCTTCCTCCGCCAGCCCCGCCCGAGCCAGCGCAATGCTCGAGGCCCCGAATGTATTCGTCAGAACCGCATCGCACCCCGCCTCGAAGTACCGCGCATGAATCGACTGCACCACCTCCGGCGACTGCACATTCTGATACGCGCTGCTCTCGTGCGCACCCACTCCGGCAAGCATCAGCTCCGTCCCCATCGCGCCGTCCAGAACAAACACCCCCCTGCCAATACGTTCGACCAGTTTTTCACGTGCCATCCGCAAATCTCCCTACTCGGCCCGCACGAACTCGCAGCCGTCTGCAAGCACGTACACGTTTTCGAATCCGTCCGTTTCCGGCCTCACAAACAGCCCCGCAAGCTGCCTCTCCGTCGGCTCGAACCGACGAACCCCGCGAAGCGTCATATTGATCGACATGCCGCCGCTGCCCTGAACATATTGAATGCTGATCTGCGTCGGCACCGGAATGCCGTCGCTGTCGACCCCGTAGCCGCTCATCCCCGCCGCGACCACCAACTGACCGTAAGAGTCGAAGTACTCGATATTCCGCACAAGGTACTCCCGCCAGTCGACGAAAACCCGCTTGATCGGAACACCCGCAATATCATTCTGCGTCAGAATATCATAACCCTCCCGGCCCGCTAACGTCCAGTTCGCATCCACATCCACGATACCGAGCGCCTCCAGCACCGACTCCGGGTTCAATATACCACCGCTGCGGCATCTCCTCGCCGTATCACGACGACCCCACCAGTAACTGCTGACCTCTTTCGGCTTGATACGAAACCAGAACTCCTCCGCATTCGTCCCGAAACGAACTACCTCGCTGCCAAGGATATCCCCGTTGAAATAAAGCCGGTCCGGAGGAACAACGCGAAGGGCTATTGAAGGGTTCTCGCTCTTGCGCCTACCGTCCGACTCATACCATTCCACACGACAATTCCCCCCCGCCCGAATCGGCACTATGCGCGCCCGATGAGCATTAAGCGCTGCGATCGCCTCATGAATGTTCGCCTTGCCGCGCGCAGGCTCTAACGGCGGACCCGTATCCACCGCCGGAGGCGCACAGCCCCCTGCAGCCGCCCATATCAGCGCCGCAGCCGCTAACTGCAAAACCTCATGCCAAGTAAACCGTCTCATAGTCAGAAGTCCACCTGAAGTATCTGCCCCATCTGCGACGACAATTGCTCGATCTGGTCCTCCGTAAGGTGCGGATTGATCACCTCCGCCAACCGGTCCTCCCCCGTAACCCGAAGCGTCCACCTCTCCAACCCATCCTCGACCTTCATCCCGTCGTACTTCAGTTTCCTCTTCCGCATCAAAATCAGCGCCAGAACAAAACGAAATGCCAGCTTCTCCGCCTCCGTTTCTTCCGCCAACCGCTCGAAAAACGACATCAGCATCTCGTCGTCCACGAACAGCTTCTTCTTCTGCTCCGTATCCGGCATTCGCGTCTTCCAGAAGCAATATACCGCCGGCCGCTCGCTCTGCCAGCACTCCGCCCCATAGTCCCGCCGTTCCAGTCCGCTCTCCGTGTCCACCAGCGCCGCGTAGTATTCCTCGCCCGGCCCGAAGGCCCGCTGCGTAACACAGCACTGTCCCAACGTCTTCTTGATTTCCCAATCCGCCATTAAAAGCACAACTCCATTGCCTGGCACTGCCCTAATCAAACTCAAGCCACGGACCCATACCCTCAACTGTCTTCGGCCCTATGCCTTTCACCCTTTCCATATCCGCCGCCTTTTCGAAAGCCTTCCCGCCCGCGCTCTGTCGGTATTCGATTATGGCCTCCGCTCGCGACCGCCCGATATTCGGCAGTCGCATCAGACTCGCTGCGTCCGCCGTATTCGGATTGATCCGCTCCGCCGCCGCCCCCTGCGGCGCTTCCGCCGCTCGGCCAAGGTACGACCCGCAATACCCGATTGTCAGTAGCCCCAAAAACGCCGCCGCCAATACAAATCCCCGCCGTTGCGTCTCCCTTATCGCCTTGTTCTCGCCCGCCTCCACTCGCAGCTCCTCTCAACAGGCCCCCTGCGCTCAGCGATCCAGAATCATCTTCTGCATCTTGGCCAATGTCAGAAAAGCCTCCTTCGGCGCAAAATCCCTCGCCAGAAGCCCGCTTTCCCGAATCTCCATCTCCTCCGAATCCGCCAGTGCCGAATAAGTAACGCTGTTCACAAAAGGCTTGCCCAGCGCTATCCGGTACAACTTGTCAAGCCATTCGCTCTGCGTCGCCTGATCCCACGGCCTCAGCCACATGCCTGCCGCAACCGGGTCCTGGTCGCCGTCCGCCTCGCCGCCCGGAATCGCCACACCCGTAATGTGAACTGGCTTCGCAACGCCCGCGAAATAGTCCAGACGCGATGATATCTCCAGCAGGTCCCGAACGTGCCGCCCCATAGCGTCCTTGCCGAACTCCAGTTTGACACCGAACGAATCAAAACTGATGCCCGTCTGGATTATCATGTCTGCATAAACTAACGGAGGAACCGTCTCCCGATCCTGACCATAGTATTCGCCCCACGGCAAAAGGATCTCGACGATCTTGCGCGACTTCGTATCAGTCGAACGAGCCGCAAGGCAGGCCGTCCGGGTCATCTCGATTATCTGTTCGAAATTAAAACCGAAATGATTGTAAGCGTTCATCCCGCTGATCAGACGCCATGCGTGAATGTGACGGCCGTACCTCGTCACCGTCTGCGAAACGAATTCATACGCGCACTCCCGTATCTTCTCGAACTCCCACTGACCGTGTGGAAGCCATCGCGGAAGCTGACTCTCCTCGAAGCACAGAAGCGGACCCACGCAGATCGCCAGACGCCTCCCCGCAAGTACCTCGATGCAGCGGTCGATCGCTGAGTAATTGAAACGCCCGCGCTCCGGCTCTATCTCACGCCAGCTAACCGGGATCGTAACAAAACCGAACATCTCGAAAAGCCACTTCCGGTAACGCTCATCACCGATCACCGCAGGATCGATCACGCACCCAAGGCTGTGTCGCCCAAGACCCTTCTTGCGGCACCGCGCCTCAAGGTAAATGTCCGCATGCTTCGATGCAAGCTTCTCCGAAAAAACAAGCGCCTTCTTCAGCGACTCGTCCGCAAGCTGCGAAGCCCGCGAAGCATCCCCGATGTTCTTCAATGCCTCGATAAAAAGACTCGTAGCCTCGTGCGCAAGCTCCGCGCCGCTGTTGTCCTCCTCGAATATCGCCCAGTCCTCCCGCTTCAGCGTAATCTGCATCAGACGCGCACGGGCAAGCTCAACGTTCAGTATATAAGGCTCCTTACGCTCCGGAAGGCGAGTCGTGGGCAGCAGAACCCTCCCGAAACCCTCCACGGGCCAAAGCAGCGCAAGACCAGCCGCATCGTTGCTCTTGCGCTTGCAGTCGATCACGCCGTGCTTGAATCGGATCCTCTCCGTGGTGTGCAAGGGAATGCCGTCGGCCCCGAACATGTACGCCGCCGACAATGTGAATTCGTCGACGCCCTGGCCGTCTTTGAAAACAAGAAACTTCAACTTGATTCCCCGTTACATTAAAACAATTCGCCGGAAAAAAAACAGGAAGGCAAATTATAGCAACTCCGCCCCGGAATGCAAAACCAAACTTGACCCAGCCGTCCAAAAACCCCGATCTTCGCCGCCCCCGCCGATCCGCGTCCCCTCGCTCAGTTGACCACCGATGCCTCGTGCGGCCCAATAACGCTCATCGACTTGAGCTGATGATGATGGAGTTGATTGTTCTTGTAGACCAGTTCCGCTATCGTATTCACTTGGTTCAGCAGCATCTCCAACACCGCCTCATGCCCGGACTCCCCGACATCGGCAAGTCCGATAACAACGTAACCCTGGTGACGACCCCCGGCACGCAGCTCACCCGCCACGATCCCCCAGTCGCCTATCTTTCCCCTCACGGGTTCCCACCCGTCCGCCACACGACCGCACAAAGTCGAAATCGCCTCCTCTCCGCCAGTCAGGCTGAAACGCTCCGCTGCGGACCAGCACCCTCCCTTGCCGTCAACAACGGCCACAACAGGCCCATCTTCAACCAGCCCCTCCCTGACATGCCTGACCACCTGCTCACAAAGCATTTCCGATGACCCAAATAGACTATCGTATATCTTCATCGCACATTCCTTGCCATTTCAAACGGATTTGCCCTCACATCTGTCCGCGTTTATTCGGACAGAAAAACCCCCGACTTTCGTCATTATCTGCACAATCCGCCGAAATTCTACCCAAGGCGCAAAGATACCGACACTGGAAAGCCACAATTGCTGATGTTGATGTTCGCCCCCGCCCCGTGTGCCCTAAAGAGAGTTCTTGAAACTCGCCATCGGAAATAATCGACCAGGACACTCCGACCCCCCGGTATAGCCCGGTGTGTCGTTGTGACCGTGAATACTCGACCGCGGGATGTTGTAGCGTTGCTGCAGAAAACGCACAAGCTGCTTCAAAGACTGCATCTGTCTGTACGTCGGCCGTGTCTTCGTAAAGTCACCCACCAGGCAGATCCCTATCGCGTCCACATTTGCCCAGTTGTCCGGAGTGCCGCCCACGTGAGCCCCCGGAATCTGATCGCGCCAGCGATAAGTCACCTCAACCTGCCCGTCTCCGCTGCCGCGACCGTTGCCGATCACGAAATCATAGCCGATACCGTCCCAGTTCTTGCCGTTCCGGTGATAATCGTCAAAACTCGACATGCTGCCGCTGTCCGTAGCCGAATGATGGATGACTATCGCCTTCCACCGCTTCTCCTTCCCCGGCGAAGGAATCCAGCCCGCCGGATAACCTCCGCTGCTCCGCCACGCATCAGGCTGCACGTAAACCGCCTCCACCGGCTGCTGTACCGACACACCCGGAACCCTGCCCGTTATACGAGGCGCATCAACCTGCTGACCCCCGCAACCGCAAAGCCCAACCGCCGCCAACAACACAACAACTCTGATCGCATCCTTCGCCATGCCTGTTTCCAATCCATTCAATGCCGCGACTTATCCCTCGACTCATCGACACCCCCCTTCGACTTGTACTTCGTCATCCGCACGCAGTTGCCGCGATCGTTGAACTCAACCGAATCCATGTATGCACGCATCAAAAGCACGCCCCGACCGCTGCTCCTGCAAATATTCTCCTCGGTACGAGGGTCAGGAACAGACTCCGGATCGAAGCCGTCGCCCTCGTCCGAGATCGATATCTCGAACTTCTCCGCCCCGATCACACAATCCACCCGGACACGCTTGTTCCGGTCGTCCCGGTTGCCGTGCTTCACCGCGTTCAAAAACGCCTCCTCCATCGCCAAATGTATCCCGAAAACCGCGTCCTCGTCGAATCCGTAAGCCTCAACGTCCGCAAGCAGCTCGCGACAAAGCGACTCAACCGCCTTCACGCTGCTCCTGATTACCTTGGACTTGTGCAACAGACCTTCGCGAGCCATAAGACTATATCGTCAAATCGACGCTTCCTCCCGAATCTTCTCTTAGTCCAGACGCACCCCCCCGAACTCACGCCCCACAAAAACTCATTTCAGCCCTTGCACCGCCGCATAACGATCCTCATGGATTTCGAATACGCGATCAAGACGCGTTATCTTGAAGATTTCAAGGATCTTGGTGTTGATTCCGCACAAACGTAGACGACCCCCAGACTCGTAAACCTTCTTGCTGATGCGGATCAGCAGCCCAAGAACCGAGCTCGTCAGGAACTTCACGTTCGAAAAATCAAGCACAAGATTGATGCCATCGCCCACCTCGATCAGCGGCATCACAGACGCCTCTAACAACTGAATATCACCCTGCTCAAGAATCTTCTCGTCTGTAAGCGTCGCCACTGTGGCGTTCTCAATGTATTCAACAGCTATCTTTGGATCCATCTGGTCCATTGTTGCTCTCCTGCTATAACACTCGAACTCGGAATCCTATGGGACCGCACACACTCTGTCAAGCCCGACCAACCACGAAAAAAATCTTATTTTTTCCATGTATATCACTTGAAAACTCCTCCGCACTGTGGATAATACCCGGTTGAACACAATTACGATATATGAGAATTTGATACTCATTACATTTTCTGCCGTAACAAAAAAAATTTACCTTTTGGACGGCATACGCTTGCACATACCTGCAGGCTCGCGCATAATAGTAGCAAAGATTGTTGTACAATGTGGCGATAATAACGTAAACGGACCTTGTAGTATCTAACTAAAAACGTCAAAATAAAACTGAACTGAATAAAACCGAAATATTCCGGCTTGCGTATAGCCGGGGAGCGTTGGTGCTGCTTTAGTAAGGTGGATTACTGATTTGGAGGTATGAACATGAAGATTAGCAGGTCAACAGGGTATGCACTGGTCGCGGTAGGATACATTGCATTGCATTACAAGGAAGGTGCAGTGCTGGCAGCACGTATTTCCAAGGAATACAACATTCCGCTGGAATACTTGCTAAAGATCCTGCAGCAGCTCGTAAGGGCCAATGTGCTAAGAAGCAAAAGAGGCCCGCGAGGCGGGTTCTTCCTGGCACATCCCGCCGAGAACATCACGTTGTTGCAGATCATCGAGGCCGTCGACGGCCCGCTGATGAGCCATCTGCATCTCGCCGAACAGACCAATAGCGCGCCCTTCAGCGTCAAGATGGAAGAGGTCTGCGAGAAGGCGACAAAGGAAGTTCGAGCAATTTACGAGAAGGCCAAACTCTCCAAGATGCTGGCCGAGTAACGCCGCGTGAGTTGCTTCGATGAGAATCCGCGAATTTCAGGAGCTTATCGACCAAAGGTATGGTAAGCGAGACAGGCAGCGGGGAACGCCCGCCACCTATATGTGGTTCATTGAAGAGGTAGGCGAACTCGCTACGGCCCTTCACGGGACCAGCCATGCGGATAAAGTCGAAGAGTTCGCCGACGTGCTCGCTTGGCTCTGTACGTTGGCCAACATAAACGACGTCGATCTCCAAGAGGCTTGCAAAAAGTACACCGAGCCCGGCGTCGAAGGCTTCAAGTAAAAAAATCGGCGGCCGCCCGCTAAGGGCGCCGCCGATTTTTTCATTTCATCGCCGCCGTAACTCCCCCCCGCCGCCTGTATATAAGCTCCTCAGAACTCCGCCCCAACGCCGAGGATATACTTCACGTCCGTGCTCCCTTTGCCTGCCGCAGGCGACGTGTCATAGTCGAACAGCACCCGGAAGTTCGCGTATATGCTTTGCGTCAGCATCGCCCGAAGCTCTGCCGTTGTCGTCAAAAAGTAATCCGAAAACTGCCCGAAGCTCGGATAGTACGTCAGGTCGTTGATGAACTTCAGCCGCTCGTTCAGCTTAGCGTCGAAATGATAACCCAACTGCGCCGACACCTCGTTGTTGCTCGGAGTATCGTCGTCGAATCGCTCAGTCAAATACGCCAAACCAGCCTCAGTCGCGAAGTTCATCCTGTCAGTTTCGATCCACTGATAACCAAGGCCGACGCCTCCGATCATTCGACGATCCAGCCGTGCGATCTTGTCCGTCGCGTAACGCCCCTCGACGAACCCGTAAAGCTTCTCACCCAGAAAGTAATCATACTTGCCGCGCGCACGCCACCAGTCTTCAGTCGTCACCTCTTCCCCGGTGCTCTTGTTCTCCTGCTCCGACCGACCATAGTCTGCCCGGAAACTGATCCGGTCGCCTTCGCGCCGCAAGGAAGCCTCCGCGCTGGCGTTGACGCTCTCCGATCGCGTATTGCCGTGAACGCTCGTCCAGCCCACCGAGACGTTCCCATGCCATTGAGGAGTCTCCGGATCCGGCGGATTGATCGCCACCACGTCCGCCATCTTGATCTCCCCAACGTTCGCAACGCTGCTCTCCCCAAGCGTCAGAACCCCATTCTGCGCCGCCGTAATCTGACGGCTAAGCACCGTCTCGTCCTGCAGCACGATCTTCACCGGTTCGTCCGTCGTAAACGTCAGAACCTTCGAAGCATCGATTGTCACCGCCCCGACTATATCCGAAACGAAATAGACCTTACCGTCCGCCACTCTCTGAAGCTTCCCCGAAAGACGGTCCCCGTTGCTCAAAACTATCTGCCCCGCGTCCGCTCTCCCAGCCCCCCACACAAGCAAAATCGCCGCCGCAACCACCGCCCCAAAACTACCCTTCCTCAACAGGCCGCTCTCGTGTCTAAGAGTAGACATATTCTTACTCCTTAAGAACCTGGGTCCGCACACATACCGGATCCGTGATCATTTGGGTGAATTCCTTCTCGACAGGCCTCCTCCGCAGGAATGCCTGGGCTTCCGTGGTGCAATCATTCTACCGCCGCCCCACCCCCATGCAAGCACAAAAACCGCCCCGAACCAAAAATTCCCGCAGCGGCCTGACAGAAGAAAAACCACAAAGCCCTTAAAGCACCCCTCCCGGTCACTCCCCCCCTTTCAAATCCGATTGCAGCAGCGTGTCCTGCCCACCCGCCGCCGTCACCGCGCGGTAAAAACACCACCCAAGACCCAGAATTATCAACAGAAACACAACCCCCAGAATCACATACGGAACCGCACCGAGGCTCTCCGCTGCCGCCTTCGGCACAGGCGAACCCCCCTTCGAACTCATCCGGATCAGCAGCACCGCCAAGAACGCACTGATGTCCAGCGTCGCTGCAATCCCCCCCCAACGCGCAAACCACGACGCGTGCGTAGGATAACGCATATGCTCGTCGATCACGTAATTGCTTAGCACCAGACCCGCCAATGCCAGACCCAATGACTGGTACAGCATGTACCCACCCACCCGGTCCGGCAGCCCCTCAACACATACCACAACAAGCATCAGCCCCCCAGACAACAGCGCCAGAACCAGACCCACGATCCCCGCCAACCGCCCCCGGCACAGCGAAGGATTCGTCACCGCCGCATAAGAAGCCTTATCCTCCCCGCGCAGCGGGCTCTTCACCAGACTCAAAAGCACAGACAACAGCGGCACCGCCGCAACAACGCCAAGACCAACGGCATTGTAAACGTTCCACTCCCCAGTAGCAGGATTCTTCAAAAACCCCTGCGGGTTGCTCAGGTCGTCAAACAGGCTCCACAAAAACAGCGTCCCAAGCACAACCGGAATCACTATGCGAATCGCGTAGCTCCACCACTTCCCAAGGTGCCAGTCGCTCCGCTCGTTGGCGTGCCCCCGAAGCACCTCGATATTATAAAGCCACCCTAACACCGCACATTCCAGCAGCCCCAGAAATGCAATCCCCCACGTCCCGTTAATGAACCCGTCAATCGTCCCCAGCCAGTTCAGACCGTCCCGCGTAACATAGATCAGCCCCAGACCCAGACCGGCAGCGCTCATCATAGGAAGAATCAGCCAGCGAGGCCAGCCCGTCTTGTCCACAAGCCCCGCCAAAACCGACTCCGTAATCGAAAACGCCGAATCGATCCCTAACGTCACAAGAGTAAAGAAAAACAAAAAGCTCCACCACGCGCTCCCCGGCAACTGCGCAAGAGCATAAGGAAACGCCACAAACGCAAGCCCCGGCCCCCCATCAACAACCTGGTCAACCCCGACCGCACTGCCCGTCTCGCCAGTCGCGAACGCCATCGCCCCCAAAGTCGAAAATATCGCAAAACCCGCCACGAAACTCGTCGCAAAATCCGCAAGCCCGATGATCGCCGCATTATTGTTCAGGTCGCTCTTGCGGTGCAGAAAGCTCGCATAAGTCAGCATTACCCCGAACGCAAGGCTCAGCGAAAAGAACACCTGCCCGAACGCATACCGCCACGTCGTCGGCTTCGCCAACTGAGACCAGTCCGGATCCAGATAATAAACCAGCCCCGTCATGCTCCCCGGCAGCGTAATCCCCCGGATCGTAAGTATCGCCAGTATAAGCCACGGCAGCGGAACCGTCAGCCACACGATCTTCCCAACCATGTTCACGCCACGGCAGATGCAAAGATACATCGCAACCCACGCCAGCACCAGCGGGATGAATATGTTGCGCTGAAACGGCCCGATCACCACCTCCCACGAACCGAGGTCGATAATCCACGGCCCCCAAACCTCCCCCTCCGTCAGGTAATGCGTAAAGAAAAAATGCTTGGCGTTCTCAACTCCCTCAACCCCCTCGCCAGCCCACGGAAGCGCCGTCCCCCGAAGGATCGACTCTGCGCTGTAGTACATAAAACTGAAGCAATAAGCCAGAATGATCGGGTAATAAGTAACGATCACAAACCCAAGCAGAATGCCCCACCACCCCACAAACTCCAACCGCTTATGCGTCCGCGCAAACGCATCCGGAGCCGCACGCTGCGTTAAGTGCCCAAGGCTGAACTCCAACACCAGCATCGGAATCCCGACGCAGAACATCGCCACGATGTACGGTATCAGAAACGCCCCGCCCCCATAAGAATACAGCTTGTAAGGAAACCCCCAAAGGTTGCCTAAACCGACCGCCGAACCGATCGCCGCAAGGATGAACCCGCCGCGGGTACCCCAGTTTTCCCTCTTTTCTTCCAGAATCTCCATGATCGTCCCTCTGAGGTCCTGTCCGCCCCGCCCCGGCACTTACGGCAAAATGCCGACTTCAACTCCATGCCGAAGCCGGCCCCAATCCCCTCCATCCTGCAAATACTAAGCGAATCCTCCCAATCCGTCAACCGCCATCCGGCATCCTCCCACAAAACGCTTCCCCATCAGCCGCCTCTTTGCTCGGCCGTCCAGTACCGCCTGCGCCGCAGCTTGCCGGGAGAATGCGTGGCTCCGGCGCCGCTGTTGACATTCTTGCGGCCTGGATTATATCATACGGACATTGAGGTTAATGCGTGATGTAATCCTGGAGGACGGCTTTCTTGGAAAGGACGGCAGCTATGGCAAGTTTGAATCGGCGTGAGTTTATCGGCGGCGCGGTTGCGGCCACGGGATTGATCGGTACGGTATCGGCGGGCGACGGCGGCGACAAGCCCTTGAAGCTGGCCCTGATCGGCTGCGGCTGGTACGGCATGGTCAACGTCGACGCCGCGTTCAAAGCGGGCGGCGTCCAGGTAACAGCCGTCTGCGACGTCGACACCGCCCACCTCAAAGACAGCGCCGACAAGATCGAGCCCAGGCAGGGTTTCCGTCCGAAGCTCTTCGCGGATTACCGCGCCCTGTTGGACAATTGCGCCGCTGATGCCGTCATCATAGCCACACCGCCCCAGTGGCACGCCCTGATGTTCATTGATGCCCTTGCAAAGGGATTCGACATCTATTGCGAAAAGCCCCTGTCGTATGACGTGCGCGAGGGCCAGGCAATGGTCCACGCCGCCCAAAAGGCACAACGAATCGTGCAGATCGGCTTCCAGCGGCGAAAAAGCAAAGCAATACAGCAGGCACGAGAGTTTATTCGTGGCGGTGGAATCGGCAAGGTCGTGCAGGCTGACGTGCAGATTCATTACGCAGCCGGCCTGCGCGATACCACCGTCAAGGCCCCGCCTGAAACACTCGACTGGGATGCATGGTGCGGCCCGGCCCCGAAGCTGCCCTACTGCGAACAGATCGGCCACTTCGCCTGGCGCCTCGAGAAGGAATACGGACATGGCCACCTGGTCGACTGGGGCATCCACCTCATCGATGCCACACGGTGGATACTCGACGAGGACATGCCCAGCTCCGTCCAGGCCGCGGGAGGAATCTACTACTTCAAGGACAAGATCACCACGCCCGATGTCCTGACCGCCCAGTTTGACTTTGCCACTTGCCCGGTGGTATGGCGCCATCGCATCTGGGGCGCCGAGGAGTACACGCCCGAAGTCGCAAATGGCATCTTCCTGTATGGCGACAAGGGAACCGTCTTCGTCACTGATAACCGCTGGGTCCTCATCAACAAGGGCAAAAACGCCGACCGGAAGGTAACTGAGGTCAAGGCTGACATGGCAGTCGACCACATGCAGGAGTTCCTCGATGCGGTGCGCACTCGCAAACAGCCGATCTGCACCACCGCCGACGGCCACAAGTCAACGGCCACAGTAAAGCTGGCAATGATCGCCCTCCAGGCCGGCCGAAAGATCACCTGGGACCCCGACCAAAAGCAAATCGTCAACGACCCCGAAGCCGCCAACCTGCTCAAACGCCCATACCGCCCCCCATACAAACACCCCCATAGTTAAGAGTTCCCCACACGAGTCGAAAAACTCGCCACAGGCAGACGGGCCCGCAAGGCGTTCCGGAAAAGCCTGAAAGGAATCTTGACATACATGACCGTACCGAGGACAATGTGCTCAGCCGGCAAAACACAAGCAATGCAAAGGTCCAACTTGCTTAGGGAATCCCGGCCCAGGGCGACGAATGTCCGGACGACAGGACAAACCCTGTCATCCCTTCTCGCCATAGACATTCCAAGCCATTCTGTCCCCGAAAAAACCTGTTGCAAGGAGCTATTCAGCGAAGCGAATTTGTCATCTTCAAGCTGAACCAATAAATGTGTGCACTCAGATGAAGGGCGCTTCAAAAAAGACTGCGTTGGATTACTAAAACGGGAGAAAAACATGAGACACTTGGAATTATGCTGCAAGACTATTCAAATACATATTTTACTTGTTGCCTCTGCAATGTCTATGGCAAGTGCAGGTACCCTTTATGTGAATAGGAATGCAGCAGGAGCTGACAACGGTGCTGACTGGGCGAATGCTTTTACAACAATTACCAAGGCCATAGATGCCTCTGCATACGGCGATCAGATATGGGTGGCCCAGGGAACATATCTGGAATCTCTGACCCTCAAAAACGGGGTTGCCCTGTATGGCGGTTTTTCAGGCATCGAAAACCAGCTCAACGAGAGAGATACGGTCAATCATCTTACCATGGTTGACGCAGACTATTCAGCGCCGGTTGTCACCATTAACAACGGATGCGATACGAACACACGTCTTGACGGCTTTATCATAACCAAAGGTGACGGTATACACGGCGGCGGCATTCGGATTGTCGCTTCCGCACCTGTCATTGCAAACAATATCATCACAGGCAATAAAACCGCCGGTCTTGGGGCCGGCATATACTGTTACGGCTTCTATACGCACACAAATGAGCAAGCCACAATCATTGACAATGCCATTGTAGATAATCTCGCCTATGATACCGAGGGGAATGGAGGCGGAATTGCATGCCATGGCGCATCCCCGACAATCATCAGGAACGTTATTACTCGAAACATCGCCAGCCGCAATGGAGGAGGCATTTCCTGCTGGGCCGCAGATGGCGACCAGTTCGTACTCTCAGCCTCACCCGTAATTGCCTGTAACTACATACTTGCCAACGCCGCCAATGTGCTGGAAGGAGCGTCCGGCGCGAATGTTGGCGGTGGCGGTATCCATTGCACCGCCACTGATCTGTCCGGTGCTCCCATTCAAGGGGCAATCAGCACACCACTCATTATCAGTAATGTAGTTGCCGCAAATGGAGGCTGGTATGGTGGTGGGATCTGTGTGGTTGATTCCATACTGGAATCTGCCAAAATCATCAACAACACAATTGTCTCAAACAGTGGTTCGGGCATTTTCTGGCAGAATACATCTCCGCAGGTTTCCAACAATATAGTTGCTTTCAATACATGGGGATTGGAGCAGGTTGAGAACCTCTTTACGTCCCCCGTCATTGTGCACAACTGTATTTTTGGAAACGTCTTCAAAGGAAATAGTGCCGACTTCAAAGGGCTGGACAATCAAACAGATATAAACGGAAATATTTCAGTTGATCCCCGGATGGCCAACTACATATTTGGCGATTTCCATATCCAGCCGGATTCACCGTGCAGAAACGCAGGGGATTCTGCCCAGGTGCAATCGGACTGGCTGGATATTGATGGACAGCAGCGAATACAGGGTCCTTTTGTGGATATTGGTGCCGATGAGTCTGATGGCAGTCTGTGGCCTGTCTCTCGTGACATTATCCATGTCAAAACAAATGGAAATGATGCCTTGGATGGAAAGACGTGGCATACTGCCAAGCGAACAATCACGGCGGCAATTGACACAGCCGCATCCAGCTATGGAGAAATCTGGGTGGCCGAGGGAATCTACAGCGAAACGATTAAGCTGCCCGCATTTGTGTATTTGTATGGGGGATTTGAAGGGACGGAGACTGATCGGGCACAACGCAGCATTGCTGAAAACGAAACAATTCTTGACGCCAACTACGCCGGTTGTGCCGTAACCGCCACGAACTCAGGATACAGGGTTTCGCGGATCGATGGTTTTACTGTTGAGAAAGGCTCGCCCCTGATCCAGAACTCCACATTAATCCAAAGAGGAGGAGGCTTCTGGATTGTTTCATGCGGACCCGTCATATCCAATAACATTATCCGGCATAATCAAGCTGACGACCCGTTGTGGCCGGGTTTTCTGCTGGATGGTGGAGGCATTTATGCCTACCTTGCATATCCCTTAATCGTAGACAACAGTTTTATCGCCAATAAGGTAAATAATTATACCGTCGGAAGGGGTGGAGCAGTTTATACATCGTTCTCCGGCCCCGAGATCATTTCCAATATTATGACGCAAAATGTGGCGAGATTTGGACCTGCTGTATATTGTGCGGGCAGCGAGCCGTATCTGTCGAGAAACCTTGTCTGGCAAAATATGGGGCCTTCATTTTTCGGTGCCGCTCACGGGGCGTTAACCTTCTATCTCTGCAATGACTTTGTTGTGTCGCACAATATTATAGCATCAAACATCGCCTCTAAAGGAGCTGGCCTTCATGCTCAAAGCTGCTTCAAGGGTTTGATTCAGAACAACCTGATTGTCAATAACCAGGCGTATGAACAAACTTCGCAAATGTATGGTGCCGGAGGAGGAATATATCTGGAAGTGCCGCTTGACCCCCTTGACACTTTCTATATTCTTGGCAACACCATAGTAAACAACGTCGCCGGCTCTTTTTTTGAACATCAAGGCGGAGGCATAGCCTTGGCCTTGCTGTCTGATAACTTGGTTATCGCTAACAACATCATCGCCGATAACTCATCAGGCATTTGGCAGCAATTGGGAACACCGGGCGCTGCATCATTATTCAACAATAATGTGTCTAATGCCGGAAACAACTACATTCGTGTATCCGCCGGAACGACAGACATTAATACGGATCCCCGTTTTGTGGACAGCAGCGCATGGAACTTCAGGCTGGCCCCGAACTCCTCCTGCATTGATGCAGGTCACAATGATTACGCGCCAATAAATGCATCGATTGATTTGGACGGGTTTTCACGCAAGATAGATGATCGTTGCGCGACCGATACAGGAGTGGGATCTGCTCCACTCATCGACATCGGAGCTTACGAATTCTTAAGAAGCGACATTAATCGTGACGGCAAGGTCAATCTCTACGACCTTGGCAAACTGGCTGATTTCTGGTCAAGTACTGATTGTGGCAACTGTGCGGGAGCAGATCTGACATGTGATGGAAAAGTCCTGCTGGATGACCTTTTCGAATTCGCTATGAACTGGATGGAAGGTATTTGAAGTGCTGTGTTCCCGAGAAAACTAAAGGGACCGGGACTCTTTATTTATAGATGTTTTCGGTCGCCCCCCCTTTCGGCGTTCCTTCACCTCGGTTCCCCGCACGACCGACCCCTCCCTTGTCGATCCATTGGGCCGACCCCGCGCCCGCAGCGTCCCCTCCAGACCAAGCCGCCCCGCCGTCTTCTGCGCCACGGCAATTTGGGCGGCGGCCAGTGAGCAGTCATGTAAGCAGGCTGTTTGCTTAGTCTTGTGATTTGAGCTTGATGTAGTCAAGGCCAAACATATATGCTTTTTGGGCTTTTTCGTTTGCTCCGGTGATTTGGACTTTCAAGACGTGTTGGCCTTTTATGAGGTTGTGTACTCCAAGGTCGATCGGGCCCGTGGCGATTACGCCGTTGTTGTAAAGGTCAATGGGCGCGCCGAGCTTTTTGTCGTCGAGCCAGAGCTGCACGATGCCGTAGTCGACGGCTTTGGTGAGCTGGGTGTTGAGCTTGTATGTACCGGGTTCGTCGACGGGTATAGCGAGTTGGAGTGTGTCGCCGGGCTTTGCTCCGGTCCACCATAGGTGGGCCTCGTCGCTCCAGTTGTTGCCGTGCGACTGCAGGTCCTGGCGTCGTGCATTGCCGGCGGAGGCAGAGAGGATCTTCATGGTTTCGCCTTCGATTGCGCCTTTGACTTTAAAGATCTCGGGCGTGACGTAGTAACCGGTGCGATGTTCGATGGGGACGGGTTTGTAAAGGTCAGATGCGCCGGCGGCCTGGTACCACCACACGGTTGCGGCGTAGAGGGTCGGCCATTCGTCAGGGAAGTACTTTTCAATAACGCCTTCGAACGAGCTCTGGAAGGGGATATTGTCTGAGATCTGGAAGCGGTTGACGCTGATGTGTCCTTTGTTGTTCATGCTGATGGTCTGGTTGTGGTATGGCTTGTGGAAGAGTTCTCCGCTGCCCCATGCGTAGCCGAAGTAGTCTTCTGTTCCGGTGCCGAACGTGGAGGGGAACTTTTCGCCGTCGACGAAGAATTTTTCATCGCCTTCGCCCCACCAATAGTGTCCGTGGCACCATGCGACGAGGGGGCACTGGCCGCCCTTCGGGTTCCAGACGTGGAGCATGACGCCGCAAAACCGCCCGCGCCCCTGCGTCTTGAGTATCGTCCAGTCCGGCCATCGCTTCGGGTCCTCGGGCATGAACGCCCCGCGGTGCCACTTGGCGTGAAAACGGCCGTACTGTTCGGTGGGCCCGTCCAGTCTGATATGGATGAGCGTCAATTCGAGCTCTCGCCTTGCGGGGCTTTCGTTGATAATCCTGATGTTAGCCCTCTTGTCAAAAGGCATGAACCAGTTGCTGTACATGCCTTCATCGGTCATGCCTAATGGAAATGACCCGTATAGATTGACGCCCGGCGCGGTGCCAAAGAAATCGCCCAAGGGACACCAAACAGCGGGCTGCCGGTCGTCGTCCCATGTTATCTGCAGTGCAAGCTGCCGCAGGGCGTCGCATTCATCGTCTCGGCTGGCAAACTCGGTCTTGACGTTTATGCCTATGATTGCACGTCGGCCTGATATGTTCTTTTCAAACGTCTCACCGGGGGCCAGTGATATTGTCCGTTTGTCCGTGGTTGAACTTTGCCAGGAGATACCGCCGGGCGGAAAGTGGAGTTCACCCCTGGAGAGCATATGATCGGCACGTTTCAGCGCAGCGTTCTCCTGAGGCGTAAGATTCATTTTGAAGGTGGGGAGTCTGGTGTCTTTTGGGAAGGTTGTGTATGTGAACTGGAAGTATCGGCCCCATCCTTCTTCGGCGACGATCTTGCAGGATTTCTGGTATGGGATGGGCACATAGCAGTTCTGGCCGCGCGCGGCCATATAGACGAGGGAGGGGTGATTGAACGGGGGATTGGTGCGGTCAAAGAGGCCAATGAAGGGAAGGTCGATGGCGGGGGTTTCGCTGCCGTCGAGATAGAACTTGACATGGCCTTTTTCAGGGAGAGCGGACCAGATGCGCCAGATGACGCCGGGGCCTTCCATTTCGGCGAGGACCTGGTTTTTGCCTTCCATGCGGATGAAACCCGTGCCGTCGCCGTTGGCTTCCCACTTGACGTACTCACCTTTTTCGGCATCGTATACGCTGGCTCGGTCGTAGCTGGACCACTGGGCGCATGTTTCGCCGGGTGCGGGCAGGACGGCGAGTCTTTCGAGGTCGGTGAGGCGGTTGACGAGGTCGATATAGGTGAGTTCTTCGGCGAATGCCGGAGCGGCGAGGGCCATCATGATGGCGGCTGCGACAAAGGTTGTGCGGTTCATGATCACTTCTCCTCGAAAGAATGTGTTACCTGTTTTTCTGGATTCCCGCCTGCGCGGGAATGACAGCTTTGTTCCTGGATTCCCGCGTGGGCGGGAGTGACACATATGCAATATTATTTTCCTATGCAATACAGGTATTTGTCGGATCGTATCAGCAGTCGATTTCCGATTACGGCAGGGCTTGCGTTGAAGATGCTTCGATCGTTGAGGTCGTTTACGGAGAGCTGCTGAAACTCGGGTTTTGCGGCAAGTACGAAGGTCTTTCCGTCGCGTGTGAGGAAGTAGATTCGTCCATCGGCGAGGAGTGTGGAGGCGTAGATCTGTCCGGCACGATCGAGACGTTCTTCGTAGACGATTTCGCCGGTATCGGCTCGTGCACAGCATGCGATGCCGCGCTGTTCGTGGGCGTAGTAGAGATGGCCGTCGAGGAAGACGGGCGAGCAGACGTTTGAACCTTTGTAACTTGTCCAGAGGCGGTGGGTGGCGGTTACGTCGCCGGTTCCGCCCGCTCGGACGGCGAGCGCGGCTACTCCGGATCGGCCGCCAAGGGCGTAGACGACACCGTCGTGAGCGACAATGCTGGGGACCATGTACCATGTTATGTCGGTGTCGCAAGACCAGAGCTGGCTGCCAGTATCAGGGTTGAAGGCGAGTATTTTGCCCTTGACGGCGACGATCAATTCTTCGCGGCCTGATTTGGCTTTGATGACTACGGGGGTGTTCCACGACTCACGAATGCCCCCTGCTCTCCAGCGGATGTCGCCGGTACTTCGGTCGAGGGCAAAGAGGGATTCGCTTTCGACGGCGGCGTTTATAAAGACGAGGTCCTTGTGGAGGACGGGCGACGTGCCGGAACCCCAACCGTGCGTCTTGTCGCCGACATTGGCGTGCCAGAGCTGTTTGCCGTCATGGTCGAATGCGAAAACACCGGACTTGCCGAAGAAGGCATAAATGCGTTCGGCATCCGCGGCGGGCGTGCCGCCGGCATAGCCGTGGTCGCGGATTCGTCTTTCTTCGGGGAGCCTGGCAGGGACGGATTTGTCCCAGATAATACTGCCATCGGTCGGGTTGAGAGCGATGAGGTGTCGCCTGAGCTCTTCGAGGCTGCCGCCGGGCTGGTCGGGGATGAAGTAGCCGGTGTAGCAGGTAACATAGATGCGATTGTTGAATACGATTGGGCTCGATGCGCCGGGGCCGGGGAGCGGGGTTTTCCATGCAATGTTTTGATCATGGCTCCATGAAAGCGGCAGTCCTTTTGCGTCGCTTGTGCCCATGCCGTCGGGACCTCGGAAGCGGGGCCAGTCGGGCAGGCCGGCGGCAGAGGCGGCTAAAAGGGCCGCGAGGCAGATCGCTGCGGTGACTCGGCGGGTATATAGTTTCATCACTTGTCTCCTGAGTTATCTGTCTTATGGTCGCCACGGGCCTTACAGCGTCCAGCCTTCTCTCAACGGGGGATCGACGAGTGCGTTGGCTTCGTGGCAGTTGGGGAATCTTGCGGCGGGGCCGTCCCATTGGAGCTTCTGGCCAGGGAACTGCATTGCGATGATGCCGAGTCGTGCAAGCTCGGTGAGCGGTCCACCGTAGTCGAAATTGGAGCCGGCCTGTTTACCGTTCTTGATTGCGTCGAGCCAGTCGGCATGGTGGCTGCGAACCCGTGGCAGGGTCTTTGCGGGCTGCTTGTATTCCTTCATTTTGGATTCGGGGATGATGCGCAGCCCGCCGGCGCCGTGAGAGCCGTACATGATGGCGCCCTTTGTTCCGTAGACGACTGCTCCGGTGTCGACCACATTGCGGCCTTCTTCGAGCACATCGGGGCGAGGTATCACGGCATTTGCGCTGTGCCACAGGAGTTTGACGGGGCCGCGCTTGTCCTTGGCGGGGAATTCGAATGTGATTATCTTCCAAGGTGCAAAGGTGTCGTTGTGGAGTTTGGAGTCGTAGTCTTTTACCTGGGCCTGCACGCTTGTCGGGGCGCCGAGGTCGAGGGCCCAAAAGACGGGGTCGACGACGTGGCAGACCCAGTCGCCGATGGTGCCGGAGCCGAAGGGCATCCATGCACGCCAACTGCCGGGCATGTACATCGGATTGTACGGGCGGGGTTTGGCCGGTCCGAGCCAGAGGTTCCAGTCTACCTCTTTCGGAATCTCGTGCTTTTCGGTGCGTTTGGAGAGCCGGTCAATGCGGCAGTGGTTGGCGCTGCAGCGGGCGTGGACTTCGGTGACTTCGCCAATTGCCCCGTCCCATATCCACTCGCAGAACATGCGTATCGTGTCGAAGGAGTGGCCCTGGTTGCCAAGCTGTGTGACGACCTTTTGCTTGCGGGCCTCGGCCATGATGGCGCGGATTTCACCGATGGAGTGAGCCAGCGGCTTCTCGCAATAGACGTGCTTTCCGCGTTTGAGTGCGTTCATGACGGCGACAGCGTGGGTGTGGTCGGGTGTGGACACGCAGACCGCGTCGATTTCGTTTTCAACGGCATCGAGCATTTTTCGGAAATCGGTAAAGCGTTTTGCATTGGGGTACTTGTTGAATGCACCGCCGGCGCGGCGTTCGTCGACATCGCAGAGGGCGACATAGTTTTCGCTGTCGCAGCCTCCGAGTTGTGCGCCGCCTCGGCCTCCGATGCCGATATGGGCGATGTTGAGCTTTTCGCTTGGGGGGACGAAGGCCGGGCCGCCGAGGACGTGTCGCGGGACGAGGGTGAACGCCGCTACGGCGGCGGATGCACTCATGAAGTGCCGTCTGGAAATGCGATCATTCTGCTTCATTACAAATCTCCTGAACCGTGAGAGCCGTTATCTGAGCCAAACCGTGAAATAGGTATACATGCCCAACACAAGGCCCAAAACGACAATTGTACCAACAACGTCGATCCAATTCCAGCTTTGGCGATTCTCACGTCTCTGCTCGTCGGTAGCGGTTGCATAGGTGAGGTTGACGATCTGCTCGGCGGGGGGCGGAGCGGAGAGGAGCGACGTGCCGATGATAACGATCACGCTTATCAGCAATAAGGCGCCCGATGCGTAGAGGAAATTAAAGGTGCCGATGGCCTTGAGCCATACCAGATTGTCGAGATATCCGGCGCCGGCACAGGCTTCAAGTGTGAGTTTGAGCATTCCGAGGATGAACCCGAGGGCGAGTCCGGCAACGGCCCCGCGGGAGTTGATGCGTTTCCAGAACAGTCCAAGGAGGAAGACGGCGGTGATGGGCGGGGCAAGATAGCCTTGGACGCTTTGCAGATACTTGTAGAGGCCGCCCTGACCTATGGTGTGCATGACCGGGATCCATAGCATGCCGAGGACGACGACGACGCCTGTGGCGATTCGGCCTACTGTTACGAGGTGGCGTTCGGAGCGGCCGGGGCGTATTTTTTCATAGATATCGACTGTGAAGAGGGAAGCTGAGGAGTTGAAAAGGCTGGAGAGGGAGCTCATTAAGGCGGCAAGCAGCCCCCCTACCACCAGGCCTCGCAGGCCGGGCGGCAGGAGCGTCTTGACCATTGTCGGGAAGACCATATCGCCCTGGATGTCGCCTTCGGCCTTCAGAGGAATCTGGAGCATGCCCTTTTGATGGAGAGCGTAGCCGATCATGCCTGGTACGAGGAAGATGAGGACCGGCCAGACCTTGAGGAAGCCGCCCCAGATCGCGCCGCGGCGGGCATGAGTGAGGTTCTTGGCTGCGAGGGTTCGCTGGACGATGTACTGGTCGGTGCACCAGTACCAGATGCCGATAACGGGCGATGCGATGATGATGCCGAGCCAGGGGAAATCGGGGTCTGAGAGCGGACGCCAGAGTGCAAACTGGGCGGCGTCGTCCTTGCAGACTGAGATGAGTTCGCCCCAGCCGCCGAGGAGCCTCAAGCCAAAGAATGTTATGAAGAAGGAGCCCGCCAGGAGGATGACGGCCTGGGCTGAGTCGGTGTAGAGTACCGCGCGAAGGCCGCCGAAAATGGTGTATATGCCCGTGAGGATGACCGTTGCGAATGCGCCTATCCAGAACGGACCATAGGTCTGGCCAAGGATGGTGAGGTTAAGATCGGGCAGGAGGGCTTCGAAGACAAGTGCGCCCGCATAGACGGTTACGGAGACTTTGGTGAAGACATAGGCTACGAGGGAGACGACGGACAGTATCCATCGGGCGGCGGGACTAAAGCGGCGTTCGAGGAATTCTGGCATCGTGAAGACGCCGGAGCGGTAGTAGAATGGGACGAAGACCCACGCCAGGAGGATCATGACCCACGCGTGCAGTTCCCAATGGGCCATTGCCATGCCGGTAGAGGCGCCCTGTCCCGAGAGCCCGACGATGTGCTCAGAGCCGATATTGGACGCGAATAGTGAGGCGCCTACGGCGAAGAAGCCGATGTTTCGGCCGGCGAGGAAGTAGTCCTCGGAAGTGTCCTGCCGCTTTGAGGACCACCAGACGACGAGTATCAATGCGGCAAAGTAACCGGCGATGACCGCCCAATCGAGTGCTGCCAAACCGTCCATAAACGATCCTTTCCTTTGTTGTCCCCCAGTGTTGTCAGTTACCCCTCAGCCGTCACAACATTTGGCTTCATGGTTCGATTTACACTAAACTTGCAGGCTGGCCGCAGCGCATTTTCGCTTATGCGGGACTTTATTGCAAGTCAGTTTCGCGGCTTGCGGGCTGGTTTTATACTATTGGCCCGTCCATTCGGCCGTCGACGGCGCCGTCTTCTCTGTCGATGGCCCATACGAGCTTTGTGATCTCGTCGGCGTTGATTACATCTTTCGAGATGAGCAGGCGGATCATCGCAGCGAGATAGAGTTTCAGTTCGTTATTCTCGGCCTGCAGCCGTGTGATTTCGCGATCCTGCGAGCGGTCGACACTGCCTTGTGAGCCCAGTTGACGCTTGAGCCGCTGGATTTCATTTTCACAGTCTTCGATGTCGAGGCGGTTGCCGATATCGCCCAGGAATAAGGTTCTTCCCCAGCCCATTTCCACTCCTTTCGCTTTGATTTGTCTTGAGGCGGCCGCAAGGCGTTGCTTCTTAGAGCAAAGACTTGAGGTGCTTGATGCTCCTTTCGGCCTGCTCGATTGTTCCACATTCTACACTCATTACTATGTCTCTTGGGGCCTTTTTGCAGACTCCGATTACGGCTTTCCAGTCGATTACTCCTTCGCCGCATGCGCAGCCTACGGGTGTGCCGGTAACCTTGCCGCGTTCGTCGGCGGATTGCTGCATGGAGATATCTTTTGCATGGAGGTGGACGAGTCGGTCGGCGACGCGTTCGAGCCATTGGATGGGGTCGGAGCCGCTGAGGTAGGAATTGCCGGTGTCGAAATTGACACCTATAGCGGGTGAGTCGACGAGGGCACAGATTCGGTCAAGACCTTCTGGGGTCTTGCTGTACTGCTGGTGGGGCTCGATTCCGATGAGTATGCCGCGGCGCTCGGCGACTTTGGCGGCTTCGGCGAGGGTGTACTTCATGAGGACGTAGTCTTCTTCTTCGGTGGTCCAGGGCTGTTTGGGGCCTTCGTCGGTATTTACAACAGGCGCGCCGCATTCGGCAGCGAAGCGTATGGCCTGTTTGAGGTATTCGACTCCTATCTCTGGTTTGGTTAAGGGTGTGTGTGCGGACAGGCCGGACAGTTTGACGCCGGCGGCGTCGCAGGCGTCCTTCAGGCGGAGTGGATCATCGAGCATGGAGACGCTGTGGAAGTAGCCCGCTTCGCTGAGGAGTTCGCGACCCCAGTGGACCATGGGTTCGACGTATTCGTAGCCAAGTTCGGCGGCCTTGTGGCAGGCGAACTCGAAGTTTCTGTCGCCGTGGCGGACGAATTCGTTGTTGACACCGATGTATACGTTTGCCATGTGATTCTCCAATCCTGCAAATTTCTCGTTTCCAATTTCAACGGGTGTTGAGTGCGACCCATTTTTTGTAAAGGGCCTCGATTGCGGAGGCGTCGGTCGCGCCGTCCCAGAGAGCAACGCCATAAGTGAGGTCGAGCGTGGAACCTGCGTTAAGGGTCAAGGGTTGTTCGTGGAGCGCCAACGTAGCGGCAACGTAGGCGAAGGGGTCCTTCATGGTGAACCATGTGGCGGGGTGGCGCGGGTTGGCGGGCAAATCGAACATGGCGACTGTCACGGGTTTGCCGTCAATTTCGGCTGAGTAGGCGCACCATCGCGACGGTGTTAGCCGCTCGTCGCCGCGGACAACCTTGCCCGGATTGTTGTCGGAGTTGAAGAACGCACCGGTGCGGTCCATGGCACGGACAAACCTCATGCCGAGACCGAAGTAGTGTCGGCCGGTGATCGTGAGGTTTGGTCTGTCTGGTGCGGGATTAAGTCTGGTGGACCATGTGAGAAGTGTAACATCCTCGTCCTTGAGGCTGTGAAGACGTATGGTTCGTTGCTCGACGGCGGTTGGGAGCGCGGCTTTGGGGGCGATCCATTTAATGGTCTGGCTGAAACAGGCTGTTTTCGGCTGCAGATCAAGGTCGGTCAGGGCTGCGTGCTTCTGGATGCCGCAGGCCGGGGTCTGGGTTTCGCCCCAGTAGTCTACGCCTTCGATTTCGAGGGCGAACATGAGCCCGTGATGGTGAACGTGGTCATGGGGCGAGTCGAGCAGGACATTACGGCCTGCGGGGGTGTAGAGTTCCTTTAAATAGGGCTTGAAGGGGGCGTCGCCATATCGGTATTGCGCAATTGGTCGGGCTGCCCGGTGAACGGTCAAGGTGTCAGGGTCAGCGGTGATCTGCAGGCAGTCCGGCGCGGAACCGTAAGCATTCAGCCAGGCTATTAGGAGAGAAGTTGATACGACTATGCTGATTCTTCGGGTTGATGCCGAACAAGATTTCATACGCAGTCTCCCTTTGGTCCGAGTAAGTAATTGCAGCCGGACAGGTCAGGAGTCATTGTAGCGGGATGCAAGCGCCTTCTCAATGCAAAAAATGGATTCGGCCGGGGGCGAGGCGCTTGACAAAGGCGGATGTGGATTTATGATAGCGGCATGGTGAAGACTTACAGGATTAATGTACAGACTCGCGGCAATTGCCATGTGGTGAATATTACGGACGATGTGGCTTCGGCGGTCGAGGATTCGGGGTGTGCCGACGGAGCGGTTGTTCTGTTTAATGTGGGTTCGACGGCGGGTATCACTACGCTTGAGTATGAGCCGGGATTGGCCAAGCATGATATTGCGGCGCTGTTCGAGCGGCTGGCGCCGGCGAATGCACGATATGAGCACGAGGAGACCTGGCACGATGACAACGGACATTCGCATTGTCGTGCTGCGCTTCTTGGGCCGTCGCTAAATGTGCCTATTGTCGACGGCAAGATGACATTAGGGACGTGGCAGCAGATCGTGTTGATCGATTTTGACACGAGGGCACGAACTCGGACGATAGTGTGCCAGATCATGGGTGCGGGTAATTAGCCTTGCCGGTGAGCGGAGGGCATGGGGATGGCCGAAAGCAAGAAGCTGTTGACATTGCGGGGCGGTGCAAGCATGCGGCGGGGGTCGGTACTGCTGATGGTTTTGGTTGTGATCGCCATCGGGATGGTGATCTATTTTCTGGACATGCGCATTTTGTTCGGGCCGCCGGGCGGACGAACAGGCAGAGCTGAGTCGCGGCCGTGGTTAGAGGAAGACTTGATCAAGGGGGCTGACGAGGAGATCAGGCTGCCCAGGTCGCCGAAGCCGCTCCTGACGGAAGAGCAACAGATTGCGGCTGCGGTCAGCCGCGATGGGACGGAGCGAGGGACAATGACGCTGGTGCTGAGTGCCGACGGGCGCCTGCGCGGGACGTGGCGGTGTTCGTACAGGCATGGAGATCAGGAGTATGCATACGACGCGGATTTCGGGGGGAATATCGATTCACGAAAGGTTTATGTGTCAGATGAAGGGGCGAAGGACAAGTCGCTGCTGTACCTTATTACCAGGGGGTCGTATACGCAGCGCATAAATGACGTCAAGACAAATCAAACCACCACCAAAAAGGGGACGATATACGTAACGGGATGGCTGGCGCCGGACTGGTCGGCGCGGGGGATCATTACGATCACGACAGACAGGAAGTGGTCGGTTACCTACGATTGGACAGCCAATCGATAACCTGATCACGAATCAGACCCCGCCGCGATAGCCGTGCCAGTGCGGCGCATCCTTGAAAGCGGTCAGTTCTCGGCGAGGTAGTGATCCTCGTATTCGATTTCGAGGGTGAGTTTGTGGCGGGCCTCTTCCTGGGCCAGGGCCTTCAGGATATGCTTGAGATCGGGGTCCTCAGCGGCCTCGGCGAGGTCGGTATACATGCGGAAGGCGGCCTTTTCCTTTTTCATTGCGAGCAAGTAGGCCTTCTGAACATCCGGCTCGGGGCCGGCGGCTATCTCCTCTTCTGTTACATCGACGCTGTAGTCAGAGATCTTGAGGTCTGTAACCTTTCGGAGTTCGGGGAGATGGGCGGGGTTTTTCTTGACGGCCTTGAGGCGTGCTTCGTGGGCTTTTTCCTGTTCTACGAGTTCGGTGAACATCCTACGGACAGCCTGATTAGTCATTTTGTCGACCATCCTCTGGTAGAAGGCCTGGGCCTGCTGCTCTTGTCCGATGGCGAAGTCAAGTATTTCTTCGATGCTGTTGAACTTCTGCATTATCAACTCTCCTGATCGTGTTTTGTTAAGGAAGGAGAATATACCATGCAGTCGAGGCATATTCAACCCCTTAGGCTGATTCGACGTTTAGAAGCGAATCAGTGCTGGTCTGCCAGTTTCGATGGCTCGGACAATACCAGTCGGTTCAACTGGTCCGATTATGAAGACCGGCGAGGCCTTCTGGAGTGTTATTGTGAAGCGGCCCGGGCGTTTCGGCAGTGACAGGGGCTCGCCCATCAGGTTCAATGCCCGCACGTTTGCAGCCGTCCTGCGAAGCTCGACTTCCGTGTTTGGGCCCGTAGTCCAGAGGGCGAGTGCTTCGCCCATCTGGATGGCGTGGATGTTATCGCCAAATTCGGTTCGCAGGACAGGTTTGCCTTCGCTGAGGGTTCGGCAGACGGTTGCGAGGGCGCGATAGGCGGGCTTGGGGCGCAGGTCGCTATAGAGGACGCCGAAGTTGTGCTCATTGTAGTACGGATCATCGCCGTCGTTTCGGAAGTTGTACCAGCTCACATTCTGGCATGCTCCGGAGGCGGCGGCGGCGAGATAGCAGCGGGCGAGCAACTGGGCCTGAGCACGTTCCGAAACGTTGCCGATTTGTGTTGACCAGCCCATCTCGGTGATCCAAACAGGGCGATTGTCGACAAGGGCGGCTGTGGCGGCGAGTTCGTCCATGAATGCTCGCTCAGAGAGGAGGCCGCGATATGGATGGATGGTGAGGATGTCAAATGGAGCTTTTGTATCGAGGCACATCCGAATGAATTGGCGATCGATGCCGGCGGTGGAGATGCCGAGGACCTGTGCTTCGGGGTCAACCTCTTTTATCGCATCGTGACATTTTTTCATGAGGACAGGGTAGAGTTCGCGCGGGCCAGACCAGAAGAATATATTGGGCTCATTATAGATTTCCCAGTGCTTTACGCGGTCTTTGTACCGTGCTACAACCGCTCTTGCCCAGGTGCAGAAGTCTTCGATGCCTTCATGGGTGTAGGGTTTGGTCCAGCCGGACCAGTAGGCCAGAAGGCCGTAGACGCTTATGCCGTGTCGCCGTGCGGTGTCGACTACTTTGTCATAGAAGTCGAAATCGATCTGACCGGGTCGCGGCTGCATTCGCCCCCAGTTGAACTCTTCTCGCGACCATTTTACTCCGGCTGCACGGGCCATTGCGGCGGCGGCGTCCATGCGGCGCAGGCCGTGCTCGTTATCGGCATATCGGTAGAGATATACACCCATGCCCCAAGGCGATTCGGGCTTTAGCAGCGCGTCCCCGGGGTAGTCGAGCGGTCGGGTGAAAGCGGCAACAGCTTCGGCGGGCGGACCATCGTCGGACTCGAAAACCAGGTTTGCCTGGGCGAAATTCAGTCCGGCATCGATGGCTATGGTCTGGCTGAAATGGGCGATCGTACCCTTGCCGGGAAGTTGCCATGCGGCTTCTCTTTCGGTAACGGTACCCCCCTGCCAGTCGGTCATATCCACTTTGAGACTGCCGTGCCGGGCAGCAGGCAGCAAATTATGTGCCCGGCAGTCTATTCGCAGGTAGCGGAGGCCGGCGGCAACACGGTCCTCCTTGATTGCTGCGCGTAGATGAACGGCATCGTCGGGGTCGACGGTCGTGGTGCATTTGATGTTAAGGAGATGAATTTCAACGGCTTCGGTCGGGCCATCTCCTCGTTCGAGGATAACAGCACTCAGGCGCAGCGGAGGGCGGACCTTGCCGTCATTCTGTCCTCCGTAATGTGTCCAGCCGTCGGGAGGCATGGGGATGATGAAGGTCTGTCTGCCGCCTGCAAGCGTGCCGACCGTTCGTTCAAAGTTCTGGAAGTGGGAGCCGAGACGCATTCTGAGTACATGGCCTTTGCCGGGACTGTCCAGAGTGAGAGCGAGGCTCTTTGGAGATCCCAGCAGGCTGATGGAATGACCGAGGCGTACGTTTGAGGCCTTGGCGAAGTCAATTCGCCAGCGGCCGGCGACGAGTTGGCTGGCGGTTGCCGTGAAGCCGTCTTCGTCGCCGAATTCGGTGACAGTGTATGCGGTTTCGACCGGTGCGGCTGTCCTTGACGATTCAGCGCCGCCGCGGGCATAGGCGACGTCGGCTATGAGCATTTCGCCGGCGTCATTGAGGGCACCGTTTTCGATAAGTATCCCTATTCGGCGTATGGGCTGGCGGAGGATGCCGTCGTTTGGGCCCCCATAATGGCCGGTCCAGCGGTTCATGTCGCAGGTGAAGGCATTCCAGCCGCCGTGGTCGGGGACGGCGGATTTCTGGAAGACCTGCCCCCTGCTGTCGAAGACGCGGACGGTAATCTGATGGGGTTGCGGGTTGTGCAGGCGAAAAGACAGGGAATGCATGGAGTCGGGCATGTCCAGATCGCGATACGCGGCAACGTATGCACCGCCGCCGGTGAAGTCGTAGGCCATGTGCAGAGAGCCGTCGGCACCGGCTTTGAGCGAACCTGCGGCCCCGGGAAACTCGCCGCCGTGGGAGAAACTCCACCGTTCGGCCTGGCTTCCGGCAGGTGGTGATAGCGAAATAATGTCCGCCGGGCGATCAGTAGTATGGACCAGAGCTGTTGATGCCAAGCAGAGTATAGCTGCGATATTCATTGTTTGCCCTTCGAGAATCGATCTTCTGTGCGTCCTGGTCCCGCCACCGGAACTGCCGATCATTTTAACAAAACACCGCACCAACCGCAAACGATGCGGGTATTAAACGGACCGATAACCAAGCAGCGTTACTTTTTCCTTTCATCTTGCCTTGCATCGCGACGATATGTTAGAATCCTGTGCGCGGGGACCATGATCCACAGCACGGGGCAGCTTGCAGGCGAGTGTCTCGCTATCGAAGTGATGGAATCAGTCGTTTAGGAGCAAATCCGACCTATGTGTGGCATAGTGGCATATCTTGGGCAAAAGGCGGCACGTCCGATATTGATCGAAGGGCTGAAGCGTTTAGAGTACCGTGGGTACGACTCTGCTGGCGTCGCTCTCTTGGTGGACAGCGAGTTCGAGATTCACAAGACCGCCGGGCGTATTTCGGCTTTGGAGGCAGTCCTGCCGAAGGCGGAAGCCCGGCGCGGCATCGTAGGGATCGGTCATACACGATGGGCGACTCATGGGGAGCCAAACACGATCAATGCCCATCCGCACGCCGACGCGACAGGAAAGATCACGATTGTGCACAACGGCATTATTGAGAATTACTCTACGCTGAAGAAGTGGCTGACGGAGAAAGGATGCGAGTTTCGCAGCGCGACCGACAGCGAGGTGATCGCCAACCTGATCGGCTATTTCTATGCGACGGGCAACTCGCGCGACGGACAGAATCCGCCGGACGACGGGAACAAGTTCGAATGGGCGGTTCAGCAGGCTCTTCATGAGCTCTGCGGGACTTACGGGCTGGCAATCCTGTGTACGGATTATCCGAATATGCTGATCGGAGCAAAAAAAGGAAGCCCGCTGATCCTGGGCGTTGGGGAGAATGAGTATATTATCGCGTCGGATGCGGCCGCGATAGTCGAACACACAACTCAGGCTATCTACCTTTCTGACAACGAGATGGTGGTTCTTACACCGACGGGCTTTCGCACCAAGACGGTGGACAACGTACTGGTTACCAAGAGCCTGAAGGACATTGAGTTTTCGTTAGAGCAGATCGAATTGGCCGGGCATGAGCACTACATGGCCAAAGAGATCGCTGAGCAGCCGCGGGCGCTTGCGACTTGCCTGGGCGGGCGGATAGACCTTAAGAGCGCACGCGTGGTTCTGGGCGGGGTGCAGAACCAGCTTCGCGACCTGACTCGGACACGGCGTATTATTTTGACGGCGTGCGGGACGGCGTGGCACGCGGGGTTGGTGGGCGAGTTTCTGTTCGAACAGTTGGCTCGGATTCCGGCGGAGGTGGAGTACGCCAGCGAATTTCGGTATCGCAACCCGATCATCGAAGACGGCACGATTGTGATCGCGATCAGCCAGTCGGGCGAGACGGCGGACACGCTTGCGGCGGTGGAGCAGGCCAAGGAACGAGGGGCCCGCGTTCTTGGGCTGGTTAACGTAGTGGGCAGCACGATTGCGCGTAATACGGACGCGGGGGTGTATCTGCGGGTTGGACCGGAGATCGGCGTGGCGAGCACGAAGGCGTTTACGGCACAGGTGGCGGTGCTGACGATGTTAGCGATCGAGCTGGGGCGGCGGCGGCATTTAAGCAGCGACTATGCGGCTTCACTCCTGGCGGAGCTGCATAACCTGCCGGTGAAGATCGATCGCATCCTGGAGCAATCGGAGCATATCAAGGCGATCGCCAGGGAGAACGTGGACAAGGAGAACTGGCTATTCTTAGGGCGGGGTGTGAATTATCCGGTTGCACTGGAGGGTGCGCTGAAGTTGAAGGAGATAAGCTATATTCATGCAGAAGGGCTGCCGGCAGCGGAGATGAAGCACGGTCCTATCGCATTGATCACGAACCAGATGCCGGCGGTGTTCATCGCGACGCAATGCTCACAGTATGAGAAGATCATCGGCAACATTGAAGAGGTGAGGGCGCGCGGGGGAAAAACGATCATTGTCGCGACCGAGGGGGATGAGGAGATCGCGCGGTACGCTGATCACCTGATAACCGTGCCGGAGGCGACCGAGCAACTCCAGCCGATGCTGACGGTGGTGCCGCTGCAACTATTAGCCTACCATGCGGCGGTGCTGCGCGGGCATGACGTGGACAAACCGAGGAACCTGGCAAAGAGCGTTACCGTGGAGTGAACTCCCGCCTGCTCGTGTGAACCGCACCCTGCTCAAAGCGCGATTGCGCTATTTGCGCGATCCTTGTGAGCGGCGGACAGGCTGTTTTGATTTTGCGGGCTTGTCCTGAATGCCCTTGAGGACCTTCATGGCTTTGTTAACGTCGGCGACCTTGAGAATGCCGGTGGTTCGGCCTCCGCGCGCGCCGGCGGTGCAGTATGCGTACGAGATATTGATATGTGCCTCGGCAAGCTTGTGGGTTATGCCGGCAAGGGCTCCACTCTTGTTGGAGAGTTGCACGCAGAGCACGTCGGTTTCGTTGGTGGGCATGTTCAGTTTGGAAAGCATCGCGCGGGTCTTTTCGCGGGAGCCGGTGACGACGCGCATAACGCCATGCTCGACGGAGTCCATCATTGTTATCGCGATAATATTGACCTTGGCGTCGGCGAATTCGGTGAGGACCTTAGCCAGAACGCCGGGCTTGTTGACCATGAAGATTGAGAATTGTGTTTCAATGTGCATCGCTTGTCATCCTTGTAATGCGAATACCTTCTTGTTCATGTCTTAGAAAAGACCACCCGCGGTTCATCCCCCCGCCAAGGCGGTGACCGCGGCATCCCTGTCGGGGTAGAATTCGAAAATACGGTCGAGATTGGTGATGCGGAAGACGCGGTTGAGCTGCGGGTTGATTCCGCATATCAGGAGCCTGCCGCCGTAATCGCGGAGGCGTCGCCAGATATCTACGAGCACGCCCAGCATCTGCGATGTGAAAAACCTTACACCGGTGAAATCAACGACCATCTTTTTCGGCTTTTCGGTTCCGATATATGTGCGGAGACGGGAGGTCATTTCTTCAATGCCACTGAGCGCGTCGATGGATCCGCCGGCGAATGAGACCACCGCTACGTCGCCGTGGGTGCTGATCTGCAAGTCGTTAGGGCTTTCCATTTGGCTCTTGTCTCCGAATTCGGGGCGCCTGTCAGGCGCGACAGTTATTATATCGTACCTTGAGGCTCGGGACAATAGCGAGTATCGGGCTGGGCCACTTTCCAGCAGGCTGCGGTGTGTCCGGCGGGGCCGACCGGCAGGAGCTGCTGGGCTTCTTCAGCACACCGGGGCTCGGCAAAGGCGCACCTTGGGTGGAACGCACAACCGGATGGCGGGTTTGAAGGGCTGGGAACCTCGCCGGCAAGCACTATCCGCTCGCGGCGGCGTTTCGGTTCGGGTCGCGGGATAGCGCTCATCAGGGCACGTGTATATGGGTGAAGAGGATTGGCATAGAGCTGGTCACGGGAGGCGTATTCGACTATTCGGCCAAGGTACATGACGGCGACGTAGTCGCTAATGTGTTCGACTACGGCGAGATCGTGGGCTATGAAGAGATAGGTGAGTCCCATATCGGCCTGGAGATCCTTGAGGAGGTTGACGATCTGGGATTGAATTGATACATCGAGGGCGCTGACAGGCTCGTCGCAGACTATGAACTGCGGGCCAAGCGCAAGTGCGCGAGCGATGCCGATGCGCTGGCGCTGCCCGCCGGAAAACTCGTGCGGATAGCGGCGGAGGTGATTGCTTGCCAGTCCCACCTTTTCGAGGAGTGCCGCTACCCTATCCCTGCGTTGGCGGGCGGATAGACCTTCGTGAACGGCAATGGCTTCACCGACAATGTGTTCCACGGTCAGTCGAGGATTGAGCGAGCCGTAGGGGTCCTGAAAGACGAGCTGCATTCGGCGGCGAAGAAGGCGCATCTGCTCGCTGCGAAGCGCGAAGACGTCGCGGCCGGAGTACATGACGCTGCCGTCGGTGGCGGGAATCAAGCGCAGGATGGTTCTGCCGACGGTTGTTTTTCCGCAGCCGCTTTCGCCGACCAGGCCGAGAGTCTTGCCGGCGGGAATATGGAAACTGACGCCGTCAACGGCCTTGACCCATCCGGCGACGCGGCGGAGCATACCCTTGCGGACCGGAAAGTGCGTCTTCAGATTGATGACTTCAACCAGATTTCTCTGCAGAGCGATCATTTTACTCGCTATAAGGTTCATCGTCTTCGGTTTCATAGTCGGGAGCGTGCCAGCATGCGACGGATCGGCCCGGGCGCACCATGCGCAGTTCGGGCTCCAAGGTCTGACATCTGCGGTCGTTAGCGCCGATGGGGCACCGCGGATGAAATTTGCAGCCGGCAGGAAAACACTGTGGATCGGGGACCGCGCCGCCGATGACGTCGAGGCGTTCGCAGCGGGCGCCGAGTCGTGGCAGGGAACGAAGCAGGCCTTGTGTGTAGGGGTGCAGCGGCTCTTCGAAGATGGCCTCGACGTCGGAGCGTTCGGCAACACGCGAAGCGTACATGACGACCACATCGTCGGCGTTTTCGGCTACGACGCCGAGATCGTGTGTGATCAGGAGAACGGACATCTGCGTCTCCTGCTGGAGGCGGCGGAGGAGTTCGAGGATCTGGGCCTGGATGGTTACATCAAGCGCCGTGGTGGGTTCGTCGGCGATGAGCAGCGCGGGGCTGCAGCTTAAGGCCATGGCGATCATGACGCGCTGGCGCATGCCGCCGGACATCTGGTGCGGATATTCTCTGACGCGTCGCTCGGGGTCGGCGATACCCACGAGTTTGAGCATATCGGCGGCGTGGCGCCAAGCATCGGTTTCTTTCATGTTCTGATGCAAGCGAATGACTTCGACGATCTGCCGGCCGACGGTATATACGGGGTTGAGACTGGTCATCGGCTCCTGAAAAATCATTGCGATGTCGTTGCCGCGAACGGCGCGCATGCGGCTTTCTTTGGCGTTGAGCAGGTCCTGTCGCTTGAACCATACCCTGCCGCGAGTGATTTTGCCCGGCGGGTCCGGTATGAGGCGCAGGATGGACAGGGCCGTTACGCTCTTGCCGCATCCGCTCTCACCGACGAGGGCTACGGTTCTGGCCTTGCCGACATCGAAACTGACATCGTTTACGGCGGCGATTTCACCGGCTTCGGTCTGGAAGCTGACTGTCAGACCCCGAACAGAAAGAAGAGTATCTTTCTTGCTCATGCGGCGCCCCTCAGTCGCGGATCAATGGCATCTCGTAAGGCGTCCCCGACGAGGTTATAGGCAAGGACAGCCAGAAAGATCGCTATGCACGGCGGATATACCATGTGCGGCGCGATACTAAGCGAGTCGTACGCGGTGCGAAGAATATTGCCCCATGACGGGTCGGGGGCCTGAACCCCGAAGCCGAGCCAGCTTAAGCCTGCTTCGACGAGAACAGCATTGGCGATGCCGAAGGTTATACTGACAAGGACCGGGGCAAGCGAGTTGGGCAGTATGTGGCGGAACATGATGCGAGCGTGGCCTATACCGAGAGAGTGCGCGGCGACAACGTAGTCCTGGCCTTTGATGCGCATGAATTCGCCTCGCGCGTAGCGGGCTATACCGGTCCAACGGGTCAGACCGATGACGATCATGACGTTGAGAATGTTCGGCTCCAGCCACACCATTATCGCGAGAATAAGAAAGAACACGGGGAAACAGATAACGATCTCAATGATGCGACTGATGATCATGTCGACTATTCCGCCCCAGTAGCCGGCGAGGCCGCCGAGTATAATGCCGATTACCGCGGCTATGCCCATGGAAACGAAGCCCACTTTGACAGATACGGCGGTGCCGTGGATCATGCGGGCGGCAAGGTCGCGGCCGAGTTCGTCGGTACCGAGCCAATGGCGTCTGGAGGGCGGTTGGAGGAAGTCGCTGGTCTGTTCGTATTCGTGATAAGGAATCAGGGGCCAAATGGCAAAGTCCTCTGATGAAAGCTCTTTTTTGGCATCGAACTGAGGGAGGTTAAATGGCAGGGACTTGTTGATCCATTGCGGTCCGGTGCGGCGGGCCTGGAACAGCTCGACAATGGCGGGGAAATACCAGCGACCTTGGTATTTGCAGACAATGGGCTGATTGGTCGCCAGGAGCGGACTGAAGATCCAGACGGCAAACATGAGCCCGACGACGATAAGGCCGGCGAGGCCGCGACGGTTCCGGCGGACGCTTCGCCACACCGACAGCCAGTATCCTTCGGACCGATCCGGCAAACTGGGCAAATTCGTCGGTTCAGTCATAGGCGATCCTCGGATCCACGAGGGGGTAGCTCAGGTCGGCAAGCAGAGTACCGAGCAGGACAAGGCAGGCGGTGATAAACGTCAGCGCCATGATGGTCGGATAATCGCGGCTCATCATGCTTTCGAAGAAGAGGCGTCCCATGCCGGGCCAGTTGAACATTACCTCGAGGATTACTGAGCCGCCGATGACGGCGGGCAAAAGCAGACCGAAGAGCGTTACAACTGGGATGAGGGCATTGCGGAAACCATGTCGCATAATGACGTGCCTTTCGCAAAGGCCTTTGGCTCGTGCGGTTCTGACATAGTCCTGCCTGAGAACCTCAAGCATGTTCTGGCGCACAAAGCGGGCGTAATAGGCAAGCGCTCCGTAGCTGAAGCAAAATGTGATCAGGGTGTAATGCTTGATGAGGTCGGCCGCCTTTCCGAATGCTGTGAGTTGCTCATAGTCGTCGGATTTCATGCCCTGAAACGGCAGGAGGTTCCACTGGACGGCTATAAGCAGTATTAACGGTACGGCCATGACGTAGCTCGGCACCGAATAGAGCGCGTAGAGGACGGTGCTGCTGACGGTGTCGAACCAGCGGTTCTGGCGGGCGGCCGAGTAGATGCCTATGGGGATGGCAACGGCGAGGCTGATGCCGAGGGAGAGTATGGCCAGTGACATCGTGGGCCAGAGTCGTTCGCGGATCTTGTGCCAGACGGGGCGGCGATCCGTGGACATCGACGGGCCGAAATCTAGGCGCGCGAGGCGCCAGAGCCACTGGCCGTATCGTTTCAGTACGGGCTGGTCCAGTCCGTAGTATTGGCGCAGCTCCTCGTAGACGCGGACGGAGACCTGACTGTCCATAATACCCTGCGTCTGGAGCTGAGCGGGGTCACCCGGCGCAAGGTTGATCACGAAGAACGTCACCAGCGTTATGCCGAAGAGCGTCGGAACGGCAAGTATAAGTCTGCGGATTGCGTATCCCAACATGTCAGAGGTTCACCTGCACATTACGGCCGGGCCGGCATCCACCAGTTGTAGTAACCCGGATGAAAATTGTAAATGCCTCTCGGACTGAACTGTACGCCGCCAATGCGCTTATTGATCGCCGAAAGTGTCGGGCGATTGTAAATCCAGGTGTATGGCTGATCATCATAGAGTATCTTGTGGATTTCCTGATAGATTGCTTTCCTTTTTTCTGGGTCGAATTCTCGCCTGCCGGCTTCGAACAGTTCATCGACCCGGGGGTTGGAATATCCGATATAATTGCGTCCCACATCGTATTGCTCGGTTCGCCAGAGATTCCAGCCTGTGTCGGGATCGGTGCCGGTGCCCCAGGCGGCAGTGGAGGCCTGGAACTCATGCTTGCTCACTTTCTCCAGAAATGCAGACCATTCAAGCCTGCGCGTCTTCATGTCAACGCCCAGCCTTTTGAGGTCCTCCTGGAAAATGGCGGCAATCCGCGGGGCGATGGGCGAGCCATCGGGCGTCAAAAGGGTGAACTCGAATCGCACATTCGTTTTGTCGATGGTTTTGTATCGCCAGCCGTCTCTGGGATTGATGGTCCAACCGGCTTCATCCAGCAGCGCAGCGGCCTGTTTGAGATCATATTCCAGCAGTTTAACTTCAGGGTTAAACATCCATGAATTGGGATGATAGACGCCGTGGCACGGGGCGGCGAGGTTGTAGTAGACTTTTTCGAGGATCAGTGGGATGTTGAGCGCGTGAGTCATAGCCTTGCGGACCTTGCCGTCGTTGAAGAAAGGGTTGCTGCCATCCATGTTCCAGCCAATATAGCCAAACGTCCATTGCATTCCCCATGCCTTGGCCCCCACTCTTGCGAAGGTTTCGGTGTTGGTTTCACGGGCAAACTGCTGGGCGCTAAGCTGCTCGATGACGTGGACCTGCCCCTTTTGAAAAGCCAGCAGCGCCATTTTGTTGTCGGGGATGATGCGGAAGATAATGCGCTTGAACCAGGGCTTCGCGCCCTTGTATTCATCCCATCGCTCGACGACTATACGGTCGTTTTCCTTCCATTCGACGAGGCGATACGGACCGTTGCCCACGGGATTTCGCGATTGTGCTACATAGTAGTCGCCGGTCTTGAGGTCGGGATTATTCTGCTTGTCCTTTTCGAATATGTGTTTGGGTATGATGGCAAAGTGCAGGTTCCAGAGCCTTGTAGCCAAGGGTTCGGCCTGGACATATTTTACAGTAAGGCGGTCCAGCGCGACGCATTCAGTGACAGGTTCGACGCCCGGCTTCTGGGCAAGGCAGGGAACGGCGGGATCGCGTATCTGCTGCCACGAGAATACTATGTCGTCGGCAGTGAAAGGATGGCCGTCGTGCCAGGTCAGTCCATCTTTGATCTTCAGGATAAATGTCGTGTGGTCGTCGGATTCGTCGAACGATTCGACCATTTCATCGTTGAGCATCCAGTTCATATCCATGTCGAACGTAAACGGTCCGTCGTAGAGCGCGCTCTGGGCGGTCATGTCGTAAGTGGAGCTTGCGAAAAGAGGATTGAGGGTATTTGGGTTGCCGTCGAGCTGAATGAAAAGCGTTTCATCCGAAGCTATTTGTGCAGGGTCGCCTGGCGGAGGCGCCAACATGGACGGCGGATTGACTAATGGATCGTTGGCCGGATCGTATGTAGCCCCGGCGTCGGAATCTGCGGGCTGCCTCCCACATCCGGCGAGCGTCAGCAGGATCGCGAACAGCACGGCCGCAAATTGTACGGGCGATCTGGTCATGTTATCAAATCTCCATTCTTGATCCCCCCCAAACAGTCAGCATTTTGTTCCGATAATGACGCGCAGAATCCATTCCTGAATACTCCGACAGATCGGCGCCGTCTCAATCAAGCAGTTTCGAACCTCGGAGTCAAGGAAAAAGCCTCGCAAGGCGGAAAAAACCCGAGCTTAATACTAAGTCGGGTCAGACATGCAAGGGATCTGGTCTGATAACGTGAGTCAGTTCTGTTGTCCGGCAAGCAGCGAGCCAGGGACTTTCAACCGCAACGGTTCCGTTATGGGCGCACCGCCGGCGGCTTTGCCATAGTCGTAATTAAACCTGGCGGCCAACTGCCCCGGCTGCGTGGGGCTACCCAACAGAATCTGCCGCTCCGCCTCAACGACGGAGGCCTTGCCGCCCTCCAGTGCCTTTCGAAGTCGGTTTTGCGGCCGGCTGAGAATCTCGCTTATCGCTCCATTCTCCGTTTCGGCGATGACGGAAACGAGTTGCGTCTTGCGACGTTCGTCCAAGGTCTGCTCGCCGAGGACGTAACGTTCAATCACATAGGAATACAACTGCGAAAAGCGGCGGAGAAGATCGGCTCGGCGGGCATCGGCGTTCTGGGCCTGTATCTGTTTGCCAAGAGACGACAGCACCAGCGCTTCCAGGAGTTCATACTCGACCGTCCAGTCGGCATACTGGGCGATTCTCAGGTCGGCTATCCTATTGATGAGCGCTCGGGCTTCCGGGGTGTTAATGCTGTCGGCGAACTCAACGATCATTCGCATGGTCTGGGGAATAATACCGTCGGCTACTGCCTGGTCCAGGCGGCTTATGATTCGGCGGGTGAGTTCCTCGTCACCAAGGATCTGCGAGGTCAGTTGCGCAGCTACGCCCGGGTTGGTAACGGTTTTGACCGCCCAGTATTGAACGGTTCTGTCGTTATGGGCGATCATATCCAAACCGAACGGGACGACCTCGGTAGTCCGCAGGCCGGCAGCGAGTGTAACAAGATTCAGGGTCATTCTGCTGCGACGCTGAGGATCCTGCAGTCTCGAGATATCTTCAAGAGCAACCTTAAGGTGTCTTGCCGCAGCGCCTGCAAAGGCGGCGGCATAGGGACTGGGCCCCGGCCCGCCCTTCTGAGCAAGAATTGCCTCGCGCACGTCCACGGCTCGCCAGGGGTCCGGCTCAAGGATCATCTCCGCGAAGCCATCCCGAATGAACTTCTCAACGACGGCCTCGTCAGCCGGGCTAAGAGCGCTCTTTGATTCGAGCGTCCGGCTGCGGACAGCCTCGATATCCGTCGAATTTACCGCATGAGCGCCGGAAGCCAACAGAAGCAATCCGGCCGTTACACCTATACAAAAACTGATTCTATCAAAGATCATTGTGTGGTTTTCCAAAAACTGCGTAGTGAGTCAAAAAATCGGCACTAATTACCTATCAGATTAACCGATTATCCGAATTATGTCAAGGTAATTCATCCCCGTGAGATTGCCTGTGATCGGTGACAGAGAAATCGAATCTGCATATCGCAACAGGGTCCCATAACGGTCGCGCTTAAAGCTTCTACCCACTCTGCACATGCGTTATTGACGGGGACAGTGGTTATGCGGCCCGGCAGGTTTGCCGAACTAAAATAGTAGTTTGCGCTGCATTCAGAGCCTTCACAATAATAAATGCTGGATGGAAATGAACTTGCAAATTGTGGAGTCGGTACAACACGATTGAGGCGTCTGTCCGACCAGTTGCTGATGCGTTGGGCCTTGTGTGGAATTACCTTTGAAATACAGCGACAAAAATGGTATCGTGTCTGGTCTGACATCATCAGGAATATATCACAGTGCAAAAGATAAATTATGTATTTTTACTAACAGCTATCTTAACGACTGTCTTTCTTGGTTGCCAGCCGGGGACACGCGACGGTGCAATCTCCAACGGCAATCGTATCGTTATGGATGAATTGCCGCAGGTTGAGGCGACACCATCGGCCCGTGCTGACATCGTTGAGAAACCCGCCGCAGAAGAGGAGGCGCCAGCAGGCGATTCGCCGCGGCAGCCTGATGCGCCCGAGGTCGGCAAGCCGGTTCAGGCGGATTCTGTGGAGACAATCGCGGAGCAGTCGGGTTCGGCAGCCGAGACTCCTTTGGAGGAACCCGTTGTCGAAAACGGGGCAGACGCCGGCATAAACGCCGATATCGATGAAGAATTGGGGGATGATCTGGAAGTTATGGAGGACGCCAGCGCACCTGACAGTGACGCATCCGTTGTTAACGACGAAGCGTCGGACTTGACACTCGTCGGCGCCCGACTTCTTGCCGACTGCAAAGACCTGCTTGCCACATATGTCGACAAGCACGGCAATGTCGACTACGCGACACTGCGGCGTAGAAGATCTGAACTTTACCGTATTGTCCGTGAATTCGATAACCTTGATCCTCGAGAGTATCTGCCGTGGGGACGCAATGATAAGATCGCCTTCTGGCTGAACGCCTATAACATGTTCACGCTAAGGGTTGTTGTCGATAACTACCCGATAGAATCGAGCTGGGTCAAGGTGATGCTGAATTATCCCAGAAACAGCATCGTACACGTGAAAGACGCCTGGACAAAGAAATACTTCAGAGTGATGGGCATTGAGTACACCCTGCGTGAGATCGAGCGAGAGATTCTATTGCAGCGGTTCGAGGACCCCAGGATATGCCTGGCACTGTCGTATGCATCGATGGGCGGGGCGATGCTCCGTAATGAGCCGTACTACCCCGACAGGCTTGACGAGCAGCTCGACGACCAGTGTCGCAGGTTTCTGGCTGACAGGCGAGGTTTTCAAATCGACCACAATGCACGTACGGTCTACCTGTCTGATGTCTTCAACTGGTACAAACAAGACTTCATTGGCAAGTATGGTGATGTTCGCAGGTTCCGCGACAAGCCTCAGCCTGTACTGGCTTATTTGAATTTTGCGATCCAATATATCAGTGAGGCGGATGTGCGATATCTGGAAAGCCAGGACTACACCGTAGAGTTCCGGAAATACGACTGGCGACTCAACGAGCAGTAGAACACACCTTAGCTAACAGCAGGATCGATTTGAAGCGGGCCATGAGTGTTACCGCAGTCGGCCCTGTTCGAGAGTTTCTAAAATCAAAAAAGAGTCGACTTGTCCAACTGTATGTAGACAAACATCGCACTCGTCTTGTTGATGCTCGACAAGTACATGGCCATCGGCATGTTCGTGCCAGTTTTCTCCAGACCGATGCCCACTTAACGTCGGTGAGCCGGCTATCGCGGCTTCGGCGACGTTTCTGGTCGTGATCAATTTTGTTCACAAAGGAGCACACTGATGAATGATTTTAGCAAGATTCTGGTTGTCATCATCCTGTGCACGGGCGCCGGCATTGGCTCCGCCGATACGTCGGAAGCGGCCCCCGACGCACCGGTGAAGGTCTTCATCCTGGCGGGACAGTCCAATATGGAAGGTCATGGCCAGATTCGCAGCCTCGATCATCTCGGCGACGATCCAAAGTACGGACATTTGCTCGATCTCTTGAAGAATGACGACGGCTCATGGGTGGTCCGCGACGACGTGACCATTTCATATAAGGCCCAGCAAAGAAGGGACCAGAAGGGACCGTTGACTATCGGCTGGGGGGCTTCGGCCAATGAGATCGGCCCGGAGCTGATGTTCGGCACGATCATGGGCCTGCGCTATGAGGAGCACGTTCTGCTGGTCAAGACGGCTTGGGGCGGAAAGGATGTATTCTGCGACTTTCGATCGCCGAGCGCAGGCAAGCCAACCGGAGATGAGGCGGCTCTTCTGCAAAGGGAGCAGTCGGAAGGAAGAAATCGCCAGGTCGGCGCTTACTACCACAAGATGATTTCTGAAATAAGAGAGTGCCTGGCCAACATTCAGGACGTTGTGCCCGGCTACCATAACCAAGGCTACGAGATTGTCGGGATGGCCTGGTTCCAGGGCTGGAACGATTTTTGCCAGTGGCCTGTCCGTGTTGACGAGCAGCAGGTCGGCCTCGGAATCATCAAGGCGTACTCGCGCAACCTGGCGAACCTGATTCGCGACGTGCGCAGGGACCTTGGTGTGCCCGACTTGCTGGTCGCAATCGGCGAGCTTGGGGTCGGCGGTTACGAGATGATTAGGAGGGCCGAGGATCCCAGCGACCGTGAGGCAGTGGCTATGGTGGCGTTCCGAAAAGCCCAGAAGGCAGCGGCCGACGATACATCGCTCAAGAACGTCAGGTTCGTGCCGACGCTTGAGTTCTGGGACACGCGTTTGGAAGAACTGCGAGTCATGGCCGAACGATATGACCGAGTCAAAAAGCAGCAGAAGATTCAGAGCACCCCTGATAATGTGTTGCCAACAAAAGAATTAAGCGATGAATATCGGCGTTTGGGCGGCCATTGGTATTGTCACTATAACGGCTCTGCCGCTAATTACTCCTTGATCGGCTACGCTCTGGCAAAAGCGCTGGAGACAGATGTGGGCCTGGCCCCGACACCACCGATGGGATGGAATAGCTGGAATGCGTTTGAAAAGGATATTGATGAGGCCAAGATCAAAGCGATTGCCGACGCGATGGTAGCCTCCGGTATGCGCGAGGCGGGCTATACTTACCTGGTCATTGATGACGCATGGATGGCGAAGGACCGAGACAAGGACGGCCGCCTCGTCGCGGACCCCGTGAAGTTCCCAGGCGGTATGAAGGCAATCGGCGACTACGTTCACAGCAAAGGACTGAAATTCGGCCTGTACGAGGATCGCGGGAAATTGACCTGCCAGCAGTTGCCGGGCAGCTTAGGCTATGAGCAGATCGACATGGAGACGTTCGCCGAATGGGGCGTGGATTACATCAAGATGGATAGCTGCTTTGCCGAGAGCAACGGGAGAATGAGTTCAGAGGACTATGCCCTCTTTCGCAAGTGCATTGAGGCGACAGGGCGTCCAATCGTTTTAAGTATCTCGGATTTCGGGAACGCCGCTTGGGCGTGGGGCGGCATGGAATATGCCCAGTTGTGGCGGACTTCAAATGACATTTATCCCTGGATGGATTCGGTTTACGCATGTGCAGAAACCTCCGCCGGGGACCAAGCCATTCATCCGGCGTTCAACGGCCTCTGGCAGTTTGCCGGTCCCGGCCACTGGAACGACCCCGACATGTTGCAGGTAGGAAACCTCAAACATATAGACGCCGACCGGCGGGATATTGCCGACCGGGCGCACTTCAGCCTGTGGTGCATTCTTGCCGCGCCGCTGATGGCGGGCAACGACCTTCGCACGATGAGTGAGCAGACGCGGAAGGTCTTGACGGCTCCCGAGCTCATCGCCGTCAACCAGGACCCGCGAGGGATACAGGGGTACAGGGTCTTCAACGAGGAAGGCCGAGAGGTTTACAACAAGCCGCTGGCCGACGGAACAACCGCCGTCCTGCTTCTGAACAAGAAACGTGATAAGGCGGATATTACCGTCCGCTGGGACCAGATCGGCCTGTCAGGCAGTCAGCCGGTTCGCGACCTCTGGGCCCGCGAGGAACTCGGAGAATTCACGGATGCCTTCACGGCCTGCGACCTGGGCCAACATGAGCACAGGGTGATCAAGGTGGGTCGAATAGGGCCGCCCCTGCCGGGGCCCGCACCCATGCCGCTGGAGAAATACACGGTGACCCGTCGTGGCGAAACCTGTCTGAGTGATCTGTACTACATCTGGAAGAGGGGCAGCACGCCGACTTACGACACCGCCTATGGCGGAGGGCCGATCCAGACGGCCGGTCACACGTTTACCAAGGGGATAGGCGTGAAAGGCAAATGTGCCCTGATGTTCATGGTTAACGGTTATGCGGATCGCTTTCGGGCGACGGTGGCGATAGATAACGCCAGCCCTCAAGATGCGGCGGGTCGGTTCCGCGTCTGCAACGAAGACTTCTTCGCCAACAAGGTCCTTTGGGACAGCGGCCAAATGAAGAAGGAATCATCTCCAAAGGAGATTGACATAGCATTGAAGGGTGTACAGTGCCTCATGCTTGTCTTCGACGGCAATAACGCGCTGGGCAATTGGGCAGACGCACGTGTGTTTAATGAAAGCGGGGGCGACTGACTACGGAGGTTACACTTCGGCATGCCTATCGGAAGGAGAGTATTATGAAGAAGAGTGTATCGTTAGCAGTGATGACCCTCGTCACACTGTCCTGGACGTGCAAGAGCCAGGAGAAAACACTTGGCCAGGAGCCTCTGGAACCCGGTATCGTTGTCTTGCGTTCCGGGGGTCTGCACGGATACATCAGCTACAGTACATCCCGCCCGCCCGTCGAAGCTCAATACAATATGGGAATGGGCTTCTATGCGGCGGTCTGGCCGCTGATCGACAGGCCGCTGGCAAACTTCCAGATCGGTCTGCCCAGCGCGTGGATCACACCGGACAACTCCGACAACAAGGATAAGCCCTTGGCCCCGGTCGGCACGCTCGCCCGGGATCACTGGCCGGCGCGAGGGCCAACATGGGACAGCGTCTTCCAGACCGTCGAAGGCGGCATGGGCTACTGGGCGGGTAATCGGTTTCGTTATGGGCCGCCCAAGTTCAGTATGAACGCCACACCGCAATGCTACGACTACGAGGTGGGATCGCCGGGGTGGTCATTCTTTTACAGCAGCACGGCCCTGCCGGATGATCGATTAGGCATCGCGCAACTCAGCAACCGTCTGTTAATTCCGCCGGACGCCTTGCCGTTCGAGGGCAATCCCAACGGCGCCTTTATGGGCTATACGTACATGGCGCTGCCGTTTACTGAGCCTGCCACTGGCGACCCGCCGACCGGCGATCAGGCATGGACGTGTTTCATCAGCACCGCCAACTTCAAAGGACCGATCGCCTATTATATTCCTGAGACTTGGAGCAAGATCGGCAAGCTGTTCAACTACCCGTTTATCTACGGGCGCGGACTGGATGCCAGGCCGGGCAGAATGGGCGGCGGCGCCATGGAGATCAATACGGTGCCTCGGTTCGACGGCGTCGATGCACAGGGCGTCGTATACTCGAAAATTCCGAGGCTGCAGTTCCCGGTTAATGAGCAGGGACAGTCCCTGCTCGTGCAGGATGTGATCTACTACTCCAAAGCAGCGTTATACGACGCGTTCAAGACCTGGCGTGACGGCGGCCCGGCGTGCTCCGGACAGTTTGCCGAGGAGGGCTCATGGAAGGCGACGCTGACAACGCGTACGCCGCGGTTCGACCAGAATCGCCAGGCCATAGCCGACGTCGACAAGGTCCTCGACACGAAGGTATTTGGACCCTATGTTTGGGGACTGCAGTGGAACAATGGTATGGCCGGGGAAATGGCCAATTTCCCTCAGTACTTCAAGGCTGTAGGCGATAAGCGCGTGGCTGTCCCGGCGTCGGAGGTGCCGTCCGAGACGGGACTTCTGGATAAGGAGTTCAAATTGCCAGATCGTGGTCAGCCCTACACGTCGCCCGGCAGCGGCGCCTGGACCAATCCGGGACCGGCGAAAGGCCCCTTTACGGTGACTCTGGAAGATGGTTCTCGGGTGACTTATTCATGGTATCGCTTTGTAGATCAGCCATCATTTCAGCAATACAACTGGAGCGAAGAGAAGAAGGCGAAACTGCAGGCCTTCGTCGAAAAAATTCATGCCAATTGGGCGATTGACCGCGACTACATGTCTCCGCCAAGCCGTGGGACGCTCGTCAAGCTCGACCCGAACTTGCTGGTGACGCCGCCGAAAGGCCTGGAAGTCGGCTATGTGCCGATTGTAACACGGCAGGAAGACGCCGGCGGCAAATCGTAGAGGTATTAAGCTATAAATCGCGAATCAAGGAGATCATTATGAGCAACCTGCGACATGCGCCACAGGTAACGAAGGGTTGATCCTCGAAGCCCAGCTTGCGGTAGACGGCAAGACTGGTAAGTACCCCCAGTTCCAAGGCAATGTCGCCACGGTTTACAGCCACCCCCTCTGTCACGGAGGTGCCTCCAACAGCCACTATAACGGCAACGCCGAGACCTACATGGACGTCGGCGAGGCAATGGGCCGGGCAATGGTTAATCTGATTGAAACAAGCGGCAGTCCATATGGAAAACTGAATTAATGAACAGCAACTCTGGCTCTTTGCCGACCGCACCAGTGCCGCCACCATGCGTGCCAATCAATTGCGGCTGTGGTTTTCATCGGTTGCTTATACGCTCATGATTGCATTGAAAACCAAGGGGCTCAAAGGTACGAAACTGGCCAACGCCCAGTGCAACACGATCCGCCTCAAACTGCTGAAAGTTGGCGCCAGGGTTAAGGTAACGGTTCGTCGGATATGGGTGTCGCTGTCGCAGAGTTGTCCTTATCAATACATCTTCGAGCAGGCCTATGATAACCTTGCTGCTCTCAGGTCAGTGAGGCTTCAATGTTGACCGTCAACAGCCCGTGGCAGCTGCCGTTTCTCTTGCTGACAGGTTTCTGCGACAATACCGCTATGCGCCGAAAGAACAGAAATAGCCTCCTGACCGATAAACTCAGCCAACACAAAGGCAAATCGCCCGCTCGGTAAGCAAAAGGCAGACCACACCAACCCCTCGCCAAACCTGCCCACCCCGGAAGTCCCCGCAGATCATCTCAAAAAGAACAACGGTGAGAAATGCGGGTTAGTCCCTTGCGTCCATCCCGTCCATTAAGTCCATTGCTCCCATCATTCCCATGCTTCCCATATTTCCCATAACTCCCATCACCGCCCCACCCATAAGAACAGGCCTCGCCGAAGGCGCTTCCGCTGCATTTAACGCCACGTCAGCGGCGCCCACCTGGCGCAACCACGGCCGTCCACATACCAACCCCGCCCCCCACGCCACCCCAATAGAAAATCGAACCAAACGCCCCCCATGTCATCCCGACGATCCCCCCGGCAGATAATCCCGTTGGTGTAATCGGCCGAACACACTATAATGAGATTCTATCGTTGCCCTCTGGGGCGGTGTGATCGAGGACGGTAAATGCCTCTTCGCAGAAAAATACTGATCGGTTACGGTATCTCGCTGGCGCTTCTGGCGGTGGTGCTGATCTGGGCTATCGTGAACTTGGTCGGCCTCGGCCAGGCCAGCGACGCGATTCTGCGCGAAAACTACCAGAGCATCATTGCAGCGGAAAACATGATCGACGCGATCGAGCGGCAGGATTCCGCGATTCTATTGACGATGCTCGGCTACGGCGAGGAGGGAGTCGCACAATTTCGCCAAAACGAGAATCAGTTCCTTCAATGGCTCGGGCGGGCCAAGGACAACATCACTATCCCGGAGGAAGCGAGCATTTTGGCGGCCATCGAGTCGGGTTATTCGGCCTACCTTGTCGCCTTCTCGTCGCTGCGTGAAATGCAGGATAGATCCTCCCAGGAGCAGGGACGGTTCTATCATGAAAAGGTGCTGCCGTCGTTCACGGAAGTGCGCCAGCGCGCCGTCCAACTGCGCGCCGTCAATCAGGACGCGATGTTCGCCGCCAGCCGGCGGGCGGAGGCCGTCGCGCATACCGCCATCGTATCGACGGTTGGGGTGGCATTGGCGGCAATTGGGCTGGGTGTGGGGTTTAGCGTTCTGTTGAGCAACCGGCTGGTGCAACCGATCCGGCGAATCATGCAGGCCACCGAAGCCCTTGCCGAGGGCAACTACGACGTGCAGGTCCCGACGGCCGGGTCCGACGAGCTTGCTCGTCTGGCGGAAGCATTCAACGCCATGGCGGACCGGCTCGGCGCCTATCACCATCTCAATGTAGAGCGCATCGTGGCGGAGAAACGCAAGAGCGAGGCCGTGCTGCGGAGCATCGAAGACGGCGTCGTTGTCGTGGACTCGAAGCTTCGCATCGCCAACATGAACCCCCAGGCCGGGCGCATCTTCAGTGTGGATGCACAGAACACCGCGGACAAGCACTTTCTTGAGGTCGTCAAGCACGAGCGGCTTTTCGAGTTGATGAAGCAGACGGCCGAATCTCGCCGCCCGCCCAGGATTGAGGAAGGCAGGAATCTCCTGTCCATTGGCGAGGGAGATCGGGCACGAGACTATATGTTTGCCATTACTCCCGTACTCTCCGAAGGCGGCACGATGTTGGGCGTCGTCCTGCTCCTGCGCGATGTGACGCGCCTCACGGAACTCGACCGCTTGAAAAGCGAGTTCGTCATGACGGCCTCCCATGAGTTGAAGACCCCGCTGCAGACGCTCGGCATGAGCGTGGCGCTTCTTAAAGAAGGCGCCATGGACCGGCTCGACCCGAAGCAGCGGCAATTGCTCGACGCGGCCGACGAAGAGCTTGCACGGCTCAAGAGCCTCGTCAGCGACCTCCTCGATCTCTCCAGGATCGAAGCCGGCAAAGTCCAGATGGACTTCGACCGCATCCCCGTGCACGTGCTCTGCCACAAGGCCGTCGGCGTCTTCGAAACGCAGGCGCAGGAGAAGGGCATTCAACTGACCGCCGACATCAAGCCGGAGGTGCCGGATGTCCGGGCTGACGCCAACAAAATCACCTGGGTGCTCACGAATCTTATCGCCAACGCTTTGCGCTACGCCGACACGAAGATCACGGTCACGGCAAAGCACGTCGGCCCATGGGTCTATCTGTCCGTAGCCGACGACGGTGAAGGCATCCCGCCCGAGTATCAGAGCCGCATCTTCGAGAAGTTCGTTCAGGTCAAGAGCGCCAAGAGCGTGGGCGGCACCGGCTTGGGCCTGTCCATCTGCAAAGAAATCGTGCGTGCCCACACCGGCACGATCTGGGTCGACTCCGGCAGGGGCAAGGGCAGCGCCTTCACCTTCACGCTGCCGGCGGCCGACCAAAGAAAGGAGAACGACCATGGAAGCTAAACCCGTCCTCATCGTCGATGACGAGAAGAACATTCGCCTCACCCTTTCGCAGGCGCTGGAGGCCTTGGACCTGGAGACCGACACGGCCGTCAACGGCGAAGAGGCCCTTGTTCGTCTCGCGAAGAAGTCTTTCGGCCTGGTGCTGCTGGACTTGAAGATGCCCGGTATGGACGGCATGGAGGTCTTGCGGCGGCTTCGGCAGACCCGGCCCGACATCAAGGTCATTATCATCACCGCACACGGGACCATTGACTCGGCCGTCGAAGCGATGAAGCTCGGCGCCGTCGATTTCATACAAAAGCCTTTCGCCCCCAAAGAGATCCGCGAGCTTGTGACGAAGGTGCTCAATCGCGATGAAATCGCCGCCGACAAGGCCCGCCATTATGACGAACACGTCGAGCTGGCCAAGAAACACATCAATCGCCGTGAATTCGATGTTGCACAGGAGCATGTCCGCCAGGCGCTGGCCGTCGACAGCACCAAGCCTGAAGCCTTCAATCTGCTCGGTGCGCTCATCGAAATCCGCGGCGACCGTCTCGAAGCCCTCAAGCAGTATCGAGCGGCGCTGGCCCTGGACCCGTCGTACGAGCCCGCCGCTCAGAACGTGCAAAGACTGGTGGTGCGGCAACAGGAGGGCGGCCAAATCAGCTTTGGCAAAAAGCAAAGACCCGGCGAGGAACGCCGCTAATGGCATCAAACCTTTTCATTGTCATTGTAGGCTGCGGCCGATTGGGCGCTTACCTGGCCAACCGACTCAGCCGTGCAGGTCACGGAATCGTGGTTGTCGATTATCGCATGGAGGCCTTCGACAATCTCTCGTCCGATTACAGCGGCTTCCGCGTCGAAGGCGATGCGGCCGAATTGGCCGTGCTTAAACAGGCGAAGGTCGACAAAGCCGATTTGTTGATCGCCACGACGCGCGACGACAACATCAACTTGATGGTGGCACAGGCGGCAAAAGCCGAGTTCGGCGTTCCCCGCGTTCTGGCCCGCGTCTTCGAGCCGCGCCGCGAGGACGTGTACCGCCGTCTCGGCGTCGAGACCGTTTGCCCCACCTCGGTCGCGGCCGAGTTGTTCCTCAAATCTGTCTGCCAGGAGAATGAGTCATGAACGTCCTGATCGTCGGCGGCGGAAAAGCAGTCTACTTTCTATGCCGCACTTTTCTGGCCAAAGGCCACCAGGTCACGCTCATCAACCGCGACCCTGACGAGTGCGTGCAGATGGCCCGTCGTCTGAAACTCACGGTAATCCGCGGCGACGGCAGCGACCCCGCCATTCTCGAAGAAGTCGGCGTCCAGGCCGCCGACGCCGTACTGGCAGTCACGCCAAACGACCAGGACAACCTCGCTGTCTGCCAGCTTGCCACCACACAATACGGGGTCCCGCGCGCCTTGGCGCTCGTCAACGACCCCGACAACGAAAAGGTCTTCCGCAAGCTCGGCGTTGCCGCCTTCTCCACCGCCCGCACCATTGCCAGCCTCATCGAACAGCGCACCGATCTCGACGAGATCACCAATCTCATCCCCGTCGGCGAAGGCAAGGTCAACATCACCGAGGTCAGGCTTCAGCCGACGGCGCCCGTGGTGGGCAAGACGCTGCGCGATCTGGCCCTGCCCGCCGACAGCCTCATCGCCGTCGTGCTGCGCCAAGGCGAGGCGCTCGTGCCGCGCGGCGATACCCAACTCCATGCCGGCGATCAACTGGTGCTCATCACACTGCCCGGCAACCACGGCCCCGTCCTCCGGGCCATTACGGGCGAGAACCGTTAAGGACGAATGCCATGCGTCAAGCCGCCTATCTGCGACAACGATACCGGGCCATCCTCTCCGACACCGGCCTCATTCTCGTCCTTTGCGCCGGCTTGCTGCTCGCGCCGTTGACCGCACTGATCGTCCGGCCCGACCTGCGTCATCAGGCCTGGGCCTTCATGCTGCCCGCCCTGCTCATGGGCGCCCTCGGACTGGCGGCCTGGCGATTCTTCCGCCCGAGAGACACCGTCAGCCTCTCCGTGCAGGAAGGCGGCGTGATCGTCCTGTTCAGTTGGATTCTCGTCTGCCTGTTCTCCGCCTGGCCGTTCATGGCCGTGACGCGTTTGGACTTTACCCGCGCGTTCTTCGAATCCGTCAGCGGCTGGACCACCACAGGACTGTCCGTCGTGGACGTGACTCAGGCCGGTCCCCTCATCCTGCTCTGGCGCAGCATCATGCAATTAGCCGGCGGCGCGGGACTGGCGATCATCATGCTGTCGGCCATCACCGGCCCGACCGGCCCGGCCCTCTCCGTCGCGGAAGGGCGTGAGCAGCTGGTCCCCCACGTTCGGCAGTCCGCCAAGCTGGTCGTGATGATTTACAGCGGCTATGCGGTTGTCGGCGTCCTCGCCCTGCACCTGGTGGGCATGAACTGGTTCGATGCGGTCAACCACGCCTTTGCCGCGCTCTCCACCGGCGGCTTCTCCACGCGCGTCGACAGCATCGCTCACTGGAACTCCGTCGCGATCGAAGCCCTCACCATTCCGCTCATGATCCTCGGCAACCTCAGCTTCGTCACCGCCTGGCTGCTCCTCAGGGGCAACCTCCGCGCCGTCCGCCGAAACGGCGAGGTGCGGCTGATGGCCGTCCTGATTCCTCTCTGCGCCGTTCTTCTCTTCCTGCTGACGGTCCGCAGCCTTTATCCTGCGCTGGGGCGAAGTGTTCGCGTCGCCCTTTTTGAAACGGTCACCGCCCTGACGACAACGGGCTTCTCCACCGTCGGCTACGGCGACTGGAACGCATTCGGCTGGCTGGTGCTGATCGTGCTCATGCTCATTGGCGGCGGCACGTGCTCCACCGCCGGCGGGATCAAACAGTATCGCATATACCTGCTGTGGAAAAGCCTTCTCTGGCAAATTCGCAAGGCCCTCATGCCGCCCGCGGCCGTCGTCGAAAACTGCGTATGGGAAGGCGACAGAAAGGTCTTCGTCAACGACACCCGCCTGCACCAGATCGGCACCTTCGTCTTCCTCTATCTGCTCACCTTCATCGCCGGATCGGCGGTCCTCACCGCACACGGATTCGGCCTCAAGGAATCGCTCTTCGAGTTCGCCTCCGCACTCGGCACCGTCGGGCTCTCGATCGGCGTCACCTCGGCGGCCGCACCCGACGCCGTCCTCTGGACAGAGATCGCCGGCATGTTCCTCGGCCGACTCGAATTCCTCGTCATCTTCGTAAGTGCAGCCAAAGCCCTCCGCGACATTGTGGTCATTGTCAGGCGATAGCACCCCTACTCATCTACTCCTCTACTCGACTACTCCACTACTTTACTTCTCCACTTCTCCACTTCTCCACCACCTCCTTATTGTCCTTTATTTCTCTTCATTTTTTTCAATAACTTCACGGTAGAATCCCCGCCCGCACGTACTTCTAACCAGTTCCCTTCCCAAGCCCCGTCCCCCGTGGTAATATAAGAGACATTCGTACTACAATCCGTCAACTCCTTGTCTTTTGTGCGTCGTATTCGTTCTCCGTTGCCATAAACCCATGCAGTATATGAGGTTACCCACCAATCTCAGCAAGGCCAACTTTTGACCATAAAAGGTTATACTTCGTGAGCATTTGTGTGAATTCGTGGCTTTATGAAAGCTCTGTGCCCTCGGTGTTCTCTGTGGCTTTATGGTTTTGGTTGCGGCTAAGGCGCGCCAGGTCGATTCGTGTAAATTCGTGGCTCCAGTTAGCTCACAATCGCAAAAACCCCAACGAATCCGCATAAAACCACCAAAAATATTTTGACTTTCATCAAACTCGTGCTATAATATAACAGAGAACAAAACAACAAAGCAAGGAAAAGCAAAAATGAACAAAACCGCCAACAACCCCAACCAGCCCCCCAACCTCCTTGGAACCCCCAATTATCCCCCAAAATCGCAGCCAAACCCCACTTTCCCCTCCCCCACACCCTACCC
>Ga0334883_1000399_pt1 | contig 79970 bp, 72 predicted proteins | sample GraSluR1_MG_6_FD_207230 | JGI IMG/M metagenome (GOLD analysis project Ga0334883, IMG submission 207230) | Sludge microbial communities from methane-producing bioreactor in Wageningen University, Netherlands - Granular Sludge_09_05-R1 | ecosystem: Engineered > Bioreactor > Anaerobic >... | reverse complement strand
ACATATCTACCGGGAATGTACTTCCATTGTCAACCAGCAGGTGTAAAGGCTGTGCCATTTTTGTCCAGCTTCCATACACCGCAAAATTGCCACTCAGTTTATAATTGGCCATAATACGCGGCTGCAACGAAAAAAAATTATCTCCTTTATTATATGTAACCAGAAATGCTGCACCTGCATTTATAAACAATTTATCAGAAAAACTCAAATGATTCTCTATATAGCAGGTTCCTTCAAATAATTTCTCCTTGGTTTCGTGTACATTTCTGGAAAAATTTTCTGTTGGCGTTGATTCTGACTCATAGTTTAAATCGAGTTTTCCGGGAACAAAAGTGCGCGAATTAATCTGCGCTCCCATAAGTACTTTTAGCCAGGGGAGAGCAAAATAATCAAAATCCGACGCTAAACCTATGTCACCAATCTCTGATAAATTCACAAAAGATGTGTGTTCGTTTAGCGTATCGATGGACGATATCTGAAAATAATTATTGCCAATCAGTGTTTCGTATTTGTAAGTAGAATACGAAATGGTGGTATTGGAGAAAAGCTTTTCATTAAACAGGTGGTTCCAACGCGAAGACAGGGTGAGATTTCCCCACTGGTTAGTAAAATCTGAACGGTTTTCGAGTTTTCCATATTCTATCGAATGATGCGAAAGTCCTCTCTGGTTATACTTCTCTTTTTCTGATAAAAATAGTTTATCTCTACCTGTGTAAATGCTAAAATATACCCGGTCGTTGGGAGAAAGAATAAAGTTCGATTTTAAATTAATATCGTAAAAATTGTAGCCCGACCAGTTTTTGGTTGTTTTGTACATGTTCTCTTGTTTAATGGCGTTTAAAGGGGTGTAAAGTAAGTCGGCGTATGTTCTTCTTATGGCAAGAATAAATGACGATTTACCCTTTTTTATGGGGCTTTCGTATATCAATTTTGAAGAAATTGTACCAACTGTAAAATCCAGTTTTCTGTTATAAAGGTTGCCTTCTTTCAACCGAATATCGATTACAGAGGATAACCTGCCGGAATACCTGGCCGGAAAACCTCCTTTATAAACATCAACGCTTTTAACTATCTCAGGAGTAAATACCGAGAAAAATCCGAAAAGATGATTGACATTATAAACGGGCATCCCATCCAACAACATCAGATTTTGTCCCCGATCTCCACCCCTGACATATATGCCGGAACTCCCTTCTTTTCCCATATCTATTCCCGGCATTAATTGCAACGATTTTATTACATCTTTTTCACCCAGCAAACCCGGTATTTTTTCCAGTTGTTTTGCAGTAAACGATATTCTTCCGGCAGGGGTAAAATCTTCGTCGGCAATTTTGGTCGCTTTAACAATGACGTCATCCAGGGCTTGTCCAGGCTCCAGCAGTATTGCTAAGGTAGTATCGTTTTTGCAAAATACAGACTTGGTTATTTTTTTATATCCCACATACGAAACTGTAAGATGCACCGTATCTCCACTATTTGTTTTAAAGCTAAAAAACCCATATGGGTTGGTAAGAGTTCCTTTCCCTGTTATTTTATTATAGACATGGGCATTAATAAGTGTTTCCCCGCTAAGACTATCGGATACAAAACCACTTATAATACCTTGGGAGAATGCTTCAATTTGCAAAACAGACAACAGCAACGATAACGCACTAAGGAGTTTTAACAGTTTCATAAATTTTTTTGTCGATAAGTACATACCTAAACGAAAAACTCGTGTAAAAATTTCCCGGATAAGAGATGTAATCTTATCCGGGAAAAGTGATCAATATATTATAGATCGACACTTATTTTATTTTCTTCTAAAATTCCACTTGACCAAAAAGTTACTCTGAAATCCCTAAGCGCAAAATCTTTATAAAAGGCTTGTGTGGAATAATACAGTTTGCTTATGTAGTGTACCTTAACAGTGCTTCTTGTAGTTCTAATGTAATCATCCTGAAACCAGCCGGTATATCCGGGGGTAGGGGCCACTCCAATTTCACTCCAATCAATATATTGGTTTTCCAAATTATAAGAAGCTTCGTTATTTCGCCATTTTTTCGGAATCCCCCTGTATTTCTCCTGATTCATAACCAGATTTAACTCATATCCTGCTTTATAAGTTGGCAGGCCTGATTAAATTTTCGAAGGTTTGAATTTTTACCACCTATAAGTAAACGCCACCGATGGAATTACCGGGAACAACGTTATCTGTTTCATTTGGTCGCCTTTTTTGTAGTAGTACCACGGATTGAGGCGGTTGTAAACGTTGTAAACCGAAAAATTCCAGATGTAACTTTTTCCGGCATTTTGGCGCTTAATGCAGTACGAAAGATTAAGATTATGAAATTCGGTCTGATAATATTGTTTAACCGGCTATCATCTATAATCTGAAAATAGGAATATTGATATCCAGCTTTATCAGTGAGCGCCGGTGTTTAATCAACAATCCCCGGTCACCGTCTCTTAACATAAAATCAGTTTTATTGATGCCTTGCTGGTAGTTCAGGAAAATTTTCACGCGGTTCAAATCGTAGCCCACGCCTAATTGTCCGTTGATTTCAAACTTTTCCCTTTCAATGTTTTTTCCCAGCAGCCAGGCTCCCGAAAGGCCTGCTTTTACCATCCAATTTTTGTTCAGCTTTAAACCACAATTAACGGGCAATTCCAGGGAATTTAAAGACATGTCAACATTTAAAAATAGTTCATCTATTGCCGTTTTCCTGTAATTAAAGAGCAAGCCGGTTTCAACAAACTGCCGGGTGAAAACCGGTTTTAAAAAATACACGCCGCCATGTGCAGAAAGGGTGTTGGTGAATTCAAATTCATTTTCAAGATCGCCGGTATTGAAATAACCGCCTCCGGCCACCAGTCCAATTTCAAATTTTTCCTGCCCGTGCAATAATACTGTTACCAACAATGCCAATGTAAATAGAAATGCTTTTTTCATCTTTTTGTTTTTTTAAAATGTGTATTTAAACCCTACCGATGGAATAACCGGAAAAATGGAAACCTGTTTCACCTGTCCGCCCGGAGTTTTGTAATAGTACCACGGGTTCATGCGGTTATACACGTTGTAAACCGAGAACGACCAGGTATACGTTTTTCCATTCTGTTTTTTTCTTTTCGTGTTATAGCCCAAATCGAGGTGGTGAAAAACAGGCATTTTCAAATTATTGGGATTATCGAACGATTGTTTTGACTGCTGCCAGTCGGGCACACCATGTGAATTTTCACTGCCTCCCGGCAAATACATTCCTTCGTATTCCACATCGGGCATGCTCAGGTTGTTGCCCGATTGTAAGGTAAACCCGAAGGAAACAGATTTTTCACGGTGTTCGTTTTTAAAAAGCCGGTATTCACCCAACAAAGAAACATCATGCCGCCGGTCGTATTTGTGCGAAAACCAACGCCCCTGGTTAACTTCGCTGAATTGCCTTTCGGACCATGACAATGTATAGGACAGCATTCCGGTAAGTTTTCCCTTAACTTTTTTGGCCATGAACTCAGCACCGTATGCCCGGCCCCGGCCAACTGAAATGTTCTCGTTCCATTTTGTATCCTGCGAACTCAGAAAAACAGCTCCTTCTTCAAAACGGATAACATCGTACATCCATTTGTAATAGGTTTCAAAACCGAACACATAATTTGATAAATGTTGCTCAATACCAGCCGATATTTGCCGGCTTTTCTGTGGTTTCACCTCATCGGTTGACGCCACCCACAAGTCGGTTGGCATGCCCAGCGATGAGTTGGACAACAGGTGAATAAACTGGGTCATTTGGGTGTAGGAAGCATTGGCGGAAAAACCGGTGTGCGACCGAAATTTTAATGCTGCTCTCGGCTCAAAATGGTTGTAGGTTTTTTCTCCTGTAATATAAGTTGCGCCCCTCATTCCCAGGTTCAGGTTGAATTTACCTGCCTTCAGGTTATTTTCTGCAAAATATTCAAAATGAGCCGAATTGTTTTTTTGTTCCTCATTTAAAGAAATATCTGAATCGATTCCTTTCATCTGTACAATATTGGGCGCAAATTGCATGCGCGATGCTTTGCCACCAAACCTCAATGTGAATGCCGGCGAAAGGTACCAGTCGAAGTCTGCTTTCAGCGTTAAATCCTGCATATCAGATATGGCCCGGAACACAACTTTTTGTTCGCCTGATCCTGAGCTGCCGAGGTTATTGAGCTGATATTGGCTATAGTAGGCTGAAATATTTGAAAACAGTTTTGGTGAAAAAATGTGGTTCCAGCGAAACACCGAAGTAATGTTTCCCCAGTTGTAACGGAACTTGCTGTTTGTGTCGTCGCGGTTATCGTTGTTATACTGACTGTCTTTTCCGGAATAGAAACTCAAATAAACTCTGTTTCTGTTGTTGATTATCCAGTTTGTTTTTGCATTAAAGTCGTAAAAATAGTAGCCGTAATTGCCATCCCGTTCTATTGCCGACTGATACAAAAACATGGGAATATCCAGTAAAGTCCTTCGTAGCGAAACGATAAATGCTGCTGTATCTTTTTTCAGGGGCGCCTCGTAGGTCATTCTTGCCGAAACCGGGCTGATTGAAAAAATTCCGTGCGAATCTTTCATGTTTCCCTCTTTCATCGAGATATCCAAAACTGAGGAGAGCCGGCCTCCGTAACGGGCAGGAATTCCGCCTTTATACATCGACACATCTTTTATGGCATCGCTGTTGAACACGGAGAAAAAACCGAAAAGGTGGTTGACATTGTAAACCGGTACGCCATCGAGCAATATCAGGTTTTGATCGTTGCTGCCGCCACGCACGTTAAAGCCGGCGCTGTTTTCGCGGGCCGATTTTATGCCCGGCTGAAATTGAAGGGTTTTTAGCACATCGCGCTCGCCGAGAATCACGGGCATCCGGTCTATTTCTTCCATGGCCGGGTTAAGAAAACTTAACGACGATAATTGCGAAGCGGCTTCGTCTGTCCGGTTTGCTTTCACTTTAATCTCTTCCAGTTCGATACCGGAGGGAAGCTGAAAGTTTATGGTTGTGTCGTTTTTTAAATCAATCTGTTTCGTTTGGGTTTTATAACCAACAAACCGGCAGGTTAACCTGTAAGTGCCAACCGGCAATGTTAAACTGTAAAAACCGTAATTGTTGGTTGCCACACCCAGACCGGGGCCTGCAATCACTGTTGCGCCTGTTAACCGCTCCATGTCCGAAGCGCTTTCAACATACCCGCTAACGGTAAATTTTTTCTGCGCGAACACGGAAAAAGGAATAACCAGTAATAAAATCAATATACTTCTCTTCATCACTTCGTTACAGTTTTATGATGGTTATGGCACATGCTCCAAAAATGCCGTAACCATTTTCAATGTTGGAATAGATTTGCACGGGTTCTTTAAAAGGCAATTCATCCTCGCTGTTCATACGTGCTTTTACCGACGATTTTATGTATTTATCGTAGTGCTCGTCGGCTGAAAGAAAATTAATTAATCCATCTGATACAGTTTCCAGCTTAAAAGCCATTTTCTCTCCGTCGTACCCAGTATCTGAGATGCGCACATAATAGTTATATGCAAAACCGAATTTTGATTCAGGTTCTGTACTTCGGTTAAAGTCATCAATAAACGGAGCTTTTATATTTTGAAAACCACCCCCTGTATTTGTAACTCCATGAACTGTACGTTTTTCATAAAGCCAATAATTGTTTTTTCCTGGCAAATCGTGAATTACAAAATTTATATCCAGCCAATACCATTCAGTTTGTTCGATACGCTTTAATGTATCAGGCGTAAATGTCACATCAGGTTTTTGCGGCACCATTGTTACGGCAGTCAGGTTTTCAAAATCAGGATGTATGACGATAATTTTATATTCATTCTGGGATTCAGGATAATAGTCCAAATAATAATTTCCTTCGCCAGCAGGAGTTAAGGTGCCCAGTTCCGTGCCGTTTTCATACAGGACAATAGTGGCATCGTCAATCGGTTGAAAGGTGCTGTCATTTTCGATATTTCTGGATAAAGTTAAACGGACAGTGATGGTGGAGTCGGGGTTTAATATGCAATTCAGGCTAAGTTTGGCAGGTTTGTCAAAATCGAACGTAACCTCTTTTTCGCAGGAGGGGAAAAGTGTTACTCCAAAAAATAATAACAATAATATATTCAATATATATTTTTTCATTACTAAAGTTTAATGGTGGTTATGGCACATGCTCCAAAAATGCCGTAACCATTTTCAATGTTGGAATAGATTTGCACAGGTTCTTTAAAAGGCAATTCTCCCTCGCTGTTCATACGTGCTTTTACCGACGATTTTATGTATTTATCGTAGTGTTCGTCAGCCGAAAGAAAATTGGTAGAAAGTCCTGTTTTACCATAAGTGCTAAATCTGAGAATACTTTCATCATAACCTATATCCGATATTCTCACATAATAACTATAAGCAAAACCATATTTGGCTTCTGTATCGGTTTGCCGGTTAAAGTCGTCAATAAAAGGGGCATTTAAAGAGGAAGTGAAAAATCCACCCCCTGAATACGTAACCCCGTGCACAGTATGTTTTCCGTACAACCAGTAATTTGTGCGTCCGGGTGTATCGTGTATTTCGTAATGTACATCGAGCAAATAATAAAGCCCCTGCTCACTGTATTCAAGCGTATCCGGCCGGTGGTCAACAATGGGTTTTTGCGGCACTGCTGTTGAACCAGTCAGGTTTTCAAAATCAGGATGCAAGACAGCAATTTCATATTCACTGAGTGGTTCAGGAAAGTAGTCCAAATAATAATTTCCTTCACGAGCAGGAGTTAAGGTGCCCAGTTCCGTGCCGTTTTCATACAGTACAATAGTGGCATCGTCAACCGGTTGAAAGGTGCTGCTGTTCTCAATATTTCTGGATAAAGTTAAACGGGCAGTAATGGTGGAGTCGGGGTTTAATATGCAGTTCAGGCAAAGTTTGGCAGGTTTGTCAAAATCGAACGTAACCTCTTTTTCGCAGGAAGAAAAAAGTGTTACTCCCAAAATTATTATCAATATGAATAAATAGTTTTCTCGCATTTTTCATTGTTTCACAAAATTTCGGACAGGAAAACTCCTGTCCGAAATCTTAAATAATTTTTAATAGCCTGGTACCGGATTATAAGGAAAGCTCGTTCCAGGGAAACCTGAATGTTCTGTATGATCAACATTATACAATGCTTCAACACCAAATCCCCTGAATGAGGTTAAAATGGAAATACTTACATCCGGAATAGCAAGCAATGGTGGAACATAATTCGGAATACCCGGATCCGGCATTCTATGTACATGCCAATATAACCCAATTGTGGCATGTGGTTTTACCTCCGGGCTTACCACAGGGCTATAAGGGTTAAACTCCGATGTTGGCTCATTCCCGACTTTTACAGCTAAATCATCAAAAATGTACGTTGTTTTATAATCTTTCCAACTACCAAGCCATGATTTTTTCTGACCTCTTTGTTTGAAATAGACGTTATAGCCTCTAACCCAGTCCAGTTGGTTTGTCTGATAGTTGTACTCAGCATACCTGTATCTGTTTATTCTTAACTGATTATTAAGCCTTCGCGAGTCGTTTCCTTGTATTTTATGCCAAGGACTATCTGCACCATATGGAATATCTTCCGGAAAATCATGTATTAAATCATCCTCATTGTAGGTTGATTTTAGCCTAAGTTTGGGGTAAACAAACACATCGCCTTTTTCAACATTATCTTCTAAATTATTAAGGGCATTTATGTTCCCGTTTTTTATTACAATATGCTCACTTTTGGTGTATATAATCAAACTTTCACCAATTTTTACAAGGCCCTTATTATTCAATACCGGAATAAAATAATCGGTGACATAAGGATAGTCAATGGAACAATCATCAGGATCATTCTCATTGAATATTAGTTTTTCCTTGTATTTTTCTTTAAAGGCAAGAAATGCTTCATAAGTCGGCAACTCATCATACTTCTCAAACAGGGCGTCAAATTCAGCTCTTGCCGATTTGAATCCCAACTGGTTTTCCCATGTTTCTTTTCCAGAAGTTGTCATTTTGTTGAGCAAATTTACTACACTGTCTACTACTTCAATGTTTTTAAACGCCAAATACCCATTTTCTACATAAACATCGGGTTGAACCACTTCCTGTGGTTGTACTTCGTCCGTCAGTTGCCGGTCGGTTAGTTCCTCTTTCTGGCATCCGCCAAAAGCTGCAATAATTGCTGCCATAACTACAAAAAATCCAATTTTTTTAATCATTTTTGTAACGTTTTATGGAGCGGAAAGCGCTAACTTCCCGCTCCGGTTTATAAAATAAGACCTGCAACCCGGTCCGGAGACCAAATTGGTATAGAAGGGCTGGGTTGCTTTTTGCCCCTGGGTTTATATTGTTTTTAGCTGAAAGTGGAATTTGGTTCATGTTTATTTTATCATTCGGTGCGCGGCCCGGGTTTATTGTCGTTTATAAATATATTCCTTTTTTAACAAAAAGGTAACCCTGAAAATTTGATAAAAATATATGGGGGGGGTAATTTGGAATTTTCATAAGTAAATTGCTTGTTTTGAAATATTACCTACCACCTGTACGTAAACGAAATCGACGGAATTACCGGGAACAGTGTTATCTGTTTCATCTGGTCGCCTTTTTTGTAGTAATACCACGGATTGAGGCGGTTGTAAACATTGTAAACCGAAAAATTCCAGATGTAGCTTTTCCCGGCATTTTGCCGCTCAATGCGGTAAGAAAGGTTGAGGTGATGAAAATCGGGCATCTGGTAATTGTTCACTGAATTGATTAAACTGCGTCGTGCAAACCATTCGGCATTGTAACGGGAGCCTTCCATCAACGGCAGCGGAATGGCCTGGTATTCCTGTTCGGCCAGTGTAATGTATTTACCCGAAGCATAACTGAAGGTGGCCGAAAAGTCTTTGGTAATGGTTTTGCCTTTTTTCTGTTTCTCGCCCAGGTTCCAGTTTGCATTTATGTTAAGCTGATGGCGGCGGTCGTAGGTATAAGGAAATGTCCGCCCAAAATTGATTTCAGTGAATTGGCGGGTGCTTTTGGAAAGCGTGTAAGTAATCCAGCCGGTTAAGCTGCCTGTAGTTTTTTCAGCCATCAGTTCCAGTCCGTACGATGTTCCCCGGCCCTGTTCCACGTAGTCTTCCCAACTATCGCCGCGTTCTTTCGCGGCCAGGGTTCCTTCCCTGTACTGCACCACGTCTTTCATGTTGGTGTAAAACACTTCGGTTGAAAACTGGTAGTTTTTTGGATTCCAAAATACGCCTGCCGAAAATAAATCGGAAGTGCCGGGTTTGATTTTTTTGGTGGAAGAAACCCAGAGTTCGGTGGGGATGCCCAGCGTGGTGTTCTGCAACTGATGCAAAAACTGTTTCATGCGCGACCACGAAACTTTGCCTGAAACCTGCTCCGAAAAGAGGTACCGCACCGACGCCCTTGGCCGCACGCTCCAGTAGTTTTTTCCACCGGTTGACAGGTTACCTGCACGAAAACCGATGGCGCTTTTTGTTTTATCCGTTATGTTTAGTTCAGTTTCGGCATAAATTTCGGCAATAAAATTCCGGGTAAAAACGTCGGTGTTCAGTTTAAAAGAGGAGGAATCGGACCGGTAGGAAATAATTTCGGGACTGAACTGCTGTATGGAGAACTCGTAGCCCAACCGGAACGTTTTTTCCGCTGCGGGGTACCAGTCGAAATCAGCCTTTGTGGTCCAGTCGTTCAGGTTGTTGTACCCTTTATAAACTTCGCCGCCTTTTCGGTCGAACTCATTCAGGTACATTTGCCTGAACCGGCTGTTGTATGCCGAAAAATTGGCAAACAGCACGGGCGAAAAAATGCGGTTCCAGCGCAAAACTGAGGTCAGGTTTTGCCAGTTGTAACTGAACCGGGTGTAGTCTTTCAGGCGGGTGCCACCGTCTTCCATGTTGTAGGCATCGCGGCCGGTGTAAAAGCTGAGGTAAACCCGGTTGCGCGGATTAACCACCCAGTTGGTTTTGGCGTTGATGTCCCAAAATCCGTAGGTTAACACCTGTTCGCCCTGTCCTTCCAGTTTTTGGGCGGCCAGTAACAGGGCATCGAGCCAGGTTTTCCGGGCCGAAACCATAAACGAAACTTTTTCCTTTACCACCGGCCCTTCCAGGATAAAACGCCCGGCAATGGGGCTGAGCGAAAACGTACCGGTTTGTTTGTGCAGGTTGCCCTCTTTCATGCTTACATCGAGCACCGAACCCAGCCGCCCGCCAAACCGTGCAGGCAGGTTGCCCTTGTAAAGCCGGGTGTCTTTAATAGCGTCGTTGTTAAAGGCCGACATAAATCCCCACAGGTGGTTTACGTTATACACCGGCACGCCGTCGAGGTGGATTAACGTTTGGTCGGGACTGCCGCCGCGCACACTGAACCCGGTGGAACCTTCGGTGGCAAACGAAACGCCGGGCAGCAACTGGATGGCTTTCAACAAATCGGGCTCGCCCAAAACAGCCGGAATGCGTTCCACCTGCTGCGCGTTCAGCCGGTGTGTGCCCATGGCCGGTGAAAGCAAAAAATCTTCTTTGGGCGTGGCTTTTACTTCCACCTCCTTTACGATGTTCCGGGTTTCGAGCTTTATGTTGAGCAGCTTGTCGGTTTGAACATTCAGCGTTTTATGCAGCGGTTCAAAACCCACAAAACGGAACACAAGCGTTACTTTTCCGGGAGGAACGCCGAGGCTGAAAAACCCGTAATCGTTGCAGGCCGTGCCTTTTTTATGTTCGGGAAGAAAAACGGTAGCGCCGGCAAGCCGTTCGCCGGTAGCTGCGTCGGAAACATACCCGCTGACGGTTACGGTTGGCTGTGCAGTCGAATGAAAGAAAATTGCAATGCTGAAAAAAGCAATAACGATGAATCTTATATGGTGTTTTAATACCATTTTAATCCCTTAAAAATTCTTTTGAAACACTGGTAAACGAACCGAAAATTCCGGTACCGCCATGGATGTTGGAATAGATGGGAAACGGGGCGTAAACAATAGGAACATCTTCTGCCCATAAATCGTTTTCTTTCATGAGTAAGCTTGATTTCATGTATTTATCAAGGTGATAATCTACAGAAAGGATGAAAACTTTTTGGGGTCCGTCTTTTATGTGGATACCCGAAGGATAAAATTGAAAATTAATAGTGTCTGAGGGCAAATTGCTATCCTTAATTCGGATATAAAAATCATATATAAACATAAAATCATGATAGTTTTCAGGCAAACGATTAAAATCATCGCCTAAACTATAATTTGAAAAGATGGATGGAGAAATTTCACGATAAGTTTTTCCGTCATGCCATGAATATCCTTTGACTCCAAACCAGTAAAAGTTTTCAATATCAGGTCTGTCTAAGAAAAAAACCTGATAATACAGATTGGCTCCAGGACCATCAATAGATTCTATTTCAGCCGACAATAAATGAGGTATAATGGTTTCAGCCCAAACTGTTGTATTGTTGGTTGTAACTTCAATTTTATACTTTTCTCCGGGTTTAATTTTGTAAGGCAAAACCCAGGCCGTGGAGTCGGTTTGCCGGAATTGTCCCACCGGATTTCCCTGTTCGTATAAAATTACACGGGCATTGTTAATAGGTTCGAAACCGGCAGAAGATAAAGCAGGTTTTGTATAAGATAGCCAAGTTGTAATCGTGTCAGCATCCGGAGTGAGAATACAATTTAGAGTAATTTCTTTTTTAGGTTCGTTTAACGAAATATCCACTTCCGATACACAGGAAATGACAAAAAACGGCAAAATCTGTATGATGGAAAACCTCATGGCTTTTCTTTTTTCAAACGAACTATTGTAAGGATTATTACCCATAGCTTATTCTCTTGAAAATTCTTTTGAAACACTGGTAAAAGAGCCGAAAATCCCTGTGCCGCCATGGATGTTGGAATAGATGGGAAACGGTGCGTAGATAAATGGCATATCTTCGGCGTATATTTCCATACGCTCTGTTAACAGACTTGATTTCATGTACTTGTCGAGATGATAATCGGTTGAAAGCAGAAATACTTCCATCGGCATACTGATACATTGTGGCCTGAACAGAATCTCAATCTGGTTTTGGGGCAACTGGTTGTCGGGAAACCGTAAATAATAATCGTACTCAAATTTAAAAACGCCGTTTTCGCTGATGTATCGGTTAAAATCGTCGGCATATTCAAAATTGGAATAAATCAGGCAGGCGATATTTTTTTTACGGTTTTCATCCACCCCTTCGTAACCGGTGGCCGAAATCCAGTAGAAGTTGTTTTTCTCCGGGTTGTCGGTTAATATCGCAACGTAGTTGTTTCCATAACCTTCGGGATTTTCCTGTTCAATAGTTGCATTTACCGGTTGCGGGACTGTGGTTTCCGCCCAAACGGTTTTGCTTCCGGCCGTAGCTTCAATTTTATAGGTTTTGCCGGGAGTAATCTGAAACGGTAAATAATAAACACTGCTGTCTTTCCAGGTGAATTCACCGGCAAATTTTCCGTCCTCAAAAAGTTGTATGCGGGCTTCTTTTTCGGTTTCAAAAGATTGAGCTGCCTGGATGGGTTTCGACCAGGAAAAATGTACAATCAATGTATCTTTTGCTGCGTCCAGAATTCCGTTTAAAACCGGTTGCCGTTCCCTGTTGGTTTCGGTGAGTGTCACATCGCGGATGCAACCTGAAAGTACAACCAGGAAAAAAATGAGTGCGGATGTCCAGTTAAACGGCTTCATATGGTTTTTTTAAGAATATTTACATACATCTAAAAAGTAAATTCCCGTTGATGGGATTTGTTTCATTCACTTTTTGATTTAAAAATTTCAGAGGATATCCGCGCAATCTGCGGGAGTTTTCTTTGTTTTCCCGCTGATTCCGCTGATTTTCGCAGAAATATGCTATCAGTCAGTTTACTGCGGGAAATTTTATTTACTGTGGCAAACAAGCAGCCAACCATACGTTATTAATATTTTATTTTTACCTGAAACGATGTACCGGAACCTGAATTTTCAACTGCAAATACTTGTTGCGGTGCGTACTCACAAACGGAACAGTCGGGTCGTAAATTGTTCGCTGGTATTTTAATCCGTAGGCATATTCCAGCATAATATCCACTCCGCGCAAATCAATTCCGGCTCCCAGTTTTAGGTTGAACGTGGTTTTATTGACATCTACGTCTGCATTCAGGGCACGGGCAGCTTCAAAAGCAGGATAAGCAAACAGTTTTGGGGTTAAAAAATATTTGATACCGCCCGAAACAGCAAGATGGTTAAACGACGTATTGTCAAAGTTTCCGTAAACAGGTTGTTCACCGCCCTGACCACCCGGCCCCAACGGGTTTTTTTGCAAAAATACATCGCCGGAAAGGTTGTAGTAATTCAGCTCCACAACCTGGTGAATCTTGGATTTCCAGTGGTCTTCGAAAAAAACTCCGGCAGACCAGCCCCAGCCGTTATCCATCTGGTTATTCAAACTGGAACCCAAATGTTGCGGTTCAGGGTAAAAACGGATGCCCCCGCCGGTAAGTCCAATTTCGGTGATGCGTTGGGCCTGTACTGTGCATGAAAAAACTATGGCAATAAAAAATGCGATTGTTTTAAAAATTGTTTTCATTCATTGTGCTTTCGTAATTTTTTATTACAATAATTTTTTGGGTCTTTCAAGATAGCTTTTCTCAATTTTGATTAATTTGTTTTTATTAAGTTCTTCCATAAAAATTGATTTTCGCACCTTAAATTCAAATGGAACATAAAACTCAATTTTCTCATTTGTCTTTAATGCTTTATAAAGAATAAGAGAATTATCATAAAATGCTTTTTCAACTGCTTTTCCTAAACTTGGATCACATGCTGATTCTATTTTGCAATAGATTGAAAGGTCACCTCGTGAAATTATTATTTTAGCAATCACCATTCCTTCAATTCCATTCTCATATGCAAGTTTTGGATAATTTATAGACTCGTAAACACTAGGGAGAGCAATTTTTTCTAAATTTTTTATAAAAATCAAAACATTCTTGTCAACTTTGTAAGCATTATCAATTTTAAGTTTTCCATTTTCATCATATAAATCCGTTTCCTGAGAATATGCAAAGGTTCCACAAAAGAATATTAGAGTCGAAATCAAAAAATTGGTAAATTTCATCATATATCAATCAGTATCATTTTTTAATAAGCACAACAGCAAATATATTTCTTTTCAGAACGAAAAGTATCTTAAATATTGAAAAAGGCATGTAGAAGATAAAAATAGAGACTGTTTTGATTTTTAAATTTTAGCTTTAATCATATTAAGCCATTTAAACGCTGACAGGTCCGGCCGTTGCCGGACGCTGTCTGGTTTCCGACACCAGACCTTTCAGCGTTTTTTTAACCTGAAAGCGTCTGATTTATAAAACAACAAATATCCTTGAGATATCATCATAAACTCTGGAAATAATATTTCAAAACAGTCTATTAGAATAGGTTTATATTAAGCAGAAAAACTTCAATTCAGTAACAAAGAAAATAAACCCTTTAAACAAGAAAGGATTCTTTTATTCCTTAACTTTTTTTCACCTTAGGGTTTCATCAGAATTTTCTAACTTGCAATTTCATTTGAAATGAGTGTAATGGATAAACTGCAGTGGACAAAAGAAGTTTTTGGACCTAAGCTGGAAATCAGGCATGGCGAGGAGCTTATCGGGAGCATCCGATGGGAGAACATGTTGAGTTCCAGGGCACAGGCCATGATTAACGGAAAGCTGTTTGTCCTGAACCGCGAGTTTTTCCTGTCGAAACTGGAGATATACGATGCCAACGACCAGTCGCTGCTGGGCATGGTCATGATTAACCTGTTTAACCCCCGCAGCGATGTGGTCATTAACGGCAAACGGTTCGAGTTGGAAATTCAGAATTTCTGGCAGTCGCGCTGGTCATGGAAGTTCAACGGCGTGGAAATGATTACCTACACCTCCAACGAGTTTCTTTCAAAAGACAAAGGGGAAGTTGAATTGTACACCGCCGTAAACGATGAGGTGGAAATCCTGATTCTGCTGGGATTGTTTGTACGTAACCAGTTTATTTTGTTTATGCTTCTGATTTTGATTATCATAATTTTGATTGTACTGTAAAAGAAAAGGCTGCCCTACGACAGCCTTTTAAACCTAAACCAACTAAACCTAATAAACCATAAACCTGCAGGAATTGCAGGCCTGATGATTATCTTCAATATTTTTATTCGTTTTATATTTCTGAACGCTTACTGGTGAGCAAAGATAAAAATATTTTTTTCCTGTAGCAGAACGGTCAACTATTTCTTTTGGTTGCCTCTTCCAAAACTTTCTGCACCGAACCGTGCAGCAAAAGCATCCTGAGTGCCTGCTCTTCCGGGTAGCCCAGCTCATCCATAATCATGCGGGTGCCGCGTTCCACCAGTTTTTTGTTGGTTAACTGCATGTTTACCATTTTGTTGCCTTTTACCCGGCCCATCTGAATCATCAGCGTTGTGGTAATCATGTTCAGGATAAGTTTTTGCGCGGTTCCCGACTTCATGCGGGTGCTGCCGGTAACAAACTCGGACCCCACGATGGCTTCTATGGGAATGTCCACGTTTTGTGCCAGCGCAGAATCCGGATTGCTGGTAATGCAGCCAGTGAGGATGCCGTGTTCACGGGCATTTTTTACTGCACCAATAACAAACGGCGTTCGGCCCGAGGCGGCAATGCCAACCACCGTGTCCAATTCGTTTATATTAAATTTTTGAAGTTCCAGCCACGACAGGTTTTCATCGTCTTCGGCCGATTCCACTGCTTTTCGTATGGCCAGGTCGCCGCCGGCAATCAGCCCGATGACCAAATCGTAACCCACGCCGAAAGTTGGCGGAATTTCAGAAGCATCCAATATTCCCAAACGCCCGCTGGTTCCGGCGCCCACATAAAAAAGGCGGCCACCTTTTTTTACGCGCGGAACAATTTCGGAAACCAGCTTTTCAATTTGCGGAATGGTTTTTTCCACCGCCGGCAACACCTTTTTGTCTTCGTTATGGATTCCCTCCAGCAACTCACGCACGCTCATTTTTTCGAGGTTATCGTAGGATGAACTCGATTCAGTAATACTGCTCATTTTTTAGAAATGTAAATGGTATTCCATCAGTTTTAACAAAGGCTCCTTTAAAATAACTCCCGGAACCAGATTCCGCTTCAAAAGTACTGTTTTTAACTGTTCCTGAAAATAGAAAGCCACTGAACCTACAAAACAAATGGGTTGTTTTTTATAATTCGAATACTGCGCCACATTGCGCGAAATGAACGAATCAAACGCGTTTTCCACCAGGTTTTTGCAATATTCGTTTTGAATGTTTTCGCTTAAAAACGGTACAAAACCAGCCAGAAACTGATTGGGTTTCTCCTGCCGGTAAACGCGGTTCAGAAATTCAGCGTATTCCAGCGGATATTTTTGCTGAAACAGGTGCTGCAATTCCGCAGGCATTGTTTTTTTGAGGTAGTCACCCACCAGTTGCCGGCCCAAAACCGCACCGCTGCCTTCGTCGCCCAGAATAAATCCCAGTGGCGGAACATGGGCGGTAATTTTTTTGCCGTCATACAGGCAGGAGTTAGAGCCCGTTCCCAAAATGCAGGCAATGCCGCTCTTGCTGCCCAGCGTGGCGTGAGCTGCCGCCAGCAAATCGCTGTGTACTTCTTTTTCGGCTTCCGGGAAAAACACATCGAGCGCTTTTTTTATCACTGATGCTTTTTCTTCATTCACAACGCCGGCGCCGTAAAAAAACACGCGGTCAACTTTACCTGCGAGGTTGGCCAGCGGGGTTTCTTTCCATTCGTTTACAATGTTTTCTGTTGTGCGAAAAAACGGATTTACCCCGCCCGTTTTAAATTGTTCCGGATTTTTGCCTTTATCCGAAAAGCACCAGCTTGTTTTGGTGGAGCCGCTGTCTGCAATGAGTATCATAGTTGAAATTTTTTTCAAAATTAGATATAAAATTTAAGATACAAGATAATCAGGCATACAACGGGTTGCACAATTGAGTAATTGCGCAAAAAAATAGCTTCTAATATTTCGGTGCGCTGCACCTTATTTTCAGCACATTATTCTATTCTACAAATATTCCGGGTGCGCTGCACCTTTTCTTCTGATTAATAAATGGAGCTTATTTGTGTTGAAAGCGGCAGAGCCGAGCTAATATTTGTAGTAATTTGGGTGCAAAAAAGTAGAAAGGTGCAGCGCACCGATTATATTAAATATGGTGATTAACATTTCATGTATATATTTGTAGTTGAAAGAACGGGTGGACCAGGAGTTGAACCATTTAAGATAAAAATATGAGGTGTTTTTTAAGTCTGTTTTTCGTATTAACCGCAGGGTTGTTCGTTTCGGCCCAAAAATTTCCCCCTAAATTCGAATTCCGTGCCGTTTGGGTGGCCACCGTTGCAAATATTGATTGGCCCTCGAAACCGGGACTTACCACCGAACAGCAGCAACAGGAGGTGATTGACATTTTGGACATGCACGAAAAACTGGGTATGAATGTCATTATTCTACAGGTTCGGCCAACTGCCGATGCGTTTTATCCGTCGGAACTGGAACCGTGGTCGCGGTACCTTACTGGCACGCCGGGACAGGCGCCCGAACCTTTTTACGACCCGCTGCAATTCTGGATTGAAGAATGCCACAAACGTGGCATGGAACTGCATGCATGGCTTAATCCGTTTCGGGTGGCGCTGAACCACCAGCAGCCGTTGGCCGGAAACCACATCGCGTTTCAGCACCCCGAGTGGATTCTGAAATACGGCAACAGCCTCTATTTCGACCCGGGATTGCCGCAAACCCGAGAATTTGCCGCAAAGGTGGTAAAAGACATTGTGTCGCGATACGATGTGGATGCCATTCATTTCGACGATTATTTTTACCCCTATCCGCTTCAGGAGGATTTTCCTGACACGGCGTCGTTTGCATTTTACAACCGCGGTTTTTTCCCTGAAAACAAAGCCGACTGGCGCCGCGAAAATGTGGATATTATTATAAAAATGCTGAACGATACCATCAAGTCTGTAAAACCCTGGGTGAAATTTGGCATCAGTCCGTTTGGCGTGTGGCGAAACATTGCAGACGACCCGCGCGGCTCTGACTCACGCGCCGGCGCAACCAATTACGACCATCTTTATGCCAATATCATCAAATGGCAGGAAAACGGCTGGATTGACTACACACTACCGCAACTTTACTGGCAGATTGGCCACCCGCTGGCCGATTTTGAAAAGCTGGCCCACTGGTGGAAACTGCATACTTACGGTCGCGGAATGTATATCGGGCATGGCGTGTATAAAAGCGACCCGGCTTCGGAAGTAAAAGAGTGGACACAACCCGGCGAACTGCCCAAACAAATCCGGTTGTTACGGGAGATTCCCGGAATTGACGGTTCGGCTTTTTACAGCAGCAAACATTTTAAACGCGAATTAATGGGCTTCCAGGACAGTTTGATGTCGGATTTATATAAACTGCCGGCTTTGGTTCCGCCCATGCCGTGGCTCGATCATCAGCCGCCACAGCCGGTTAAGCGGGTAGGCAGATGGGGGAGAAGGATTCGCTGGAAAACGGAGGATGCTGCAGATCCTCTACTTCAGCCCTGGCGATTTATTGTTTATTTGAATGAGGAGGGAACTCCGTTTAATCCGGAGAATCCTGAATTCATTCATGTTATTTTGGATAAAGAAGAAAGCAGTTACCGTTTTGAAAGAATAAACAAAAACCGCAGGCGTTATGAAGTTCGGATTTCTGTTACCGACAGGCTAAACAACGAAAGCTGGCTGAGCGGACCGGTTGTCGTCAGATTATGATTTCCGGGCGAAGATATTATTCCCACTCAATATCCCACACCGGTTGTTCGCCCAAAAGGTGTTCCACAAAATAGTTCCAGCGCATTTTAGTGAAATACCTGCTGTGCCATCCCTGGTACCCGTGGCGCTGGCTGGGGAAAATAAGCATGTCGAACTGTTTGTCTGCTTTTACCAGCGCCTCGGCCAGCTTAAAAGTTGCCGACGGATTCACATTTTCATCGATTCCGCCGTGCACCAGTAGCAGTTTGCCTTTCAGGTTTGCGGCGTTGGTAATGTTCGATTGCAGATGATAGGCCGAATCTACCGGCCAGCCCATGTACATTTCGGGCCACCAGGCTTTTTCCATGCGGTGGTCGTGGTCGGCCGAACTTGCCACGGCTACTTTGTAAAATTCGGGATATTTCAGCACAGCGCGACCAGCATCGTAACCACCGGCCGAGTGGCCGAAAATGCCCACCCGTGTGGTATCAATCCACGGAAATCGTTCCGCCAGTTGTCGCATGGCATGAATGTGGTCTTCCAGTCCGCCGCCCAGGTTTTTGTAGGAGAAGTTGTGAAATGCTTTGGAGCGCCCCGCAGAGCCCCGTCCGTCAACGGCCATCACCACAAACCCCAGCTCGGCGAGCGCCTGGTTGCTGAACGCCGACCGAAAATCTTTGGGGAAAACCTGTGTGTGAGGTCCGGTGTAACTGTTGTCGATGATCGGATATTCTTTCCCGGGATTGAAATTCGTCGGTTTCCAAAGTGCCCCGTAAACGGTCGTCTCACCGTCGCCGGCCACCGCTTCAAAAATTTCGGGTGGACTCCAGTTTTCCAGTCCGTTCAGTTCTGTCCTGCCCATTTCAACCAGAACTTTTCCTGAAGATGCATCTCTTAAAACCGTGATTGTTGGTGTTTCCACCGTTGAAAAATTGTCCGCAAAGAATTTTCCATCGGGCGAAATACTTACCAGATGATGCAGTGGTTCTGAAGTGAGCCGTTTCAAATTTTGCCCGTCGAATGAGATACTGTACAAATTTTGATAATAAGGGATCATACCTTCCTCTTTCCCCGATGCTGTGAAAAGAACTGTTTCAGTTTCTGTGTCAATCCGTTCAATGTCATTAATGTAAAACTCTCCGTTTGTGAGCGGGGTTACCTGTTTTGTTTCCAGGTTCAAACTGTATAACTGGCGCCATCCGCTTTTTTCTGAAAGGAAAAAGACCTTTCCGCTTTTTTCCACCAGCCGGTAGGTAAAATTATCGATGTTGGTTTTGCTGGATTCGGAGTAAAGCAAATCCAGAACTTCATTTTCAAGGTCAAAGGCGTAGAGGTTTATTTGCTGAAACCCGCGTACCGGCTGATAGAGGTAAGCTTTACCAGGTGTTTCAGACCACTGCATGGAAATGGTGTTGATGTGCGTTCCGGGCGGCAATTGGGGCCTGACGGTTTTTCCGGTTTCCACGTTGAAAAACACCGGCTCCAGGTAAACCATGCCTGTGTCGCCCGGCGAACCGCGGTAATACGAAAGCAGTTTGGGGCGGTACAGCGTGTCGATGCTCCAGTCGAGCAGATACATTTTTTCGGCGGTTCGCAGGTCGCAAACATTGGCAAAAATCCATTGGCTGTCGTCCGACCAGTCCACACGAAACCGTTGCGGGCGTTCACCATTTTCGCCCTCCATCATATCGTCCCAGCCATACCACGAGGCATATTCGTACCCTTTTTCACCATCGAAACTTAGCTGTTTCGTTTCACTTCCATCAGGCGTTTTGATGAAAAGGTTGAAACTGTCGGTATATGCAATCCATTTTTCGTCTGGCGAAGCTTTTTCAAATCCGTTTTCCCTTGCCCTCCTTTCCGGGGTTGATAGGGTATAGGTATCGGCATTAAACAAATATCGTTTGTTTTTTGCCCTGATGAGTATTTCATTCGCATTTTTATAATCCAGAATGGTTACTGGCAGTTGATTTGCATCGGTTTCTTCGGCCAGCGAATCGGTTAAAAGCATGGCCAGTCGTTCATGGTCGAACAGTTCCGATTTTTCCAGCCCGGGAAATGTGATTTTCATAAACCTTTTTTCATCCGGTAGCTGAAGAACATACCAAACTCCCGAATTTTCAGGCATCCAGTTGGGCTGGATGTGCTGGTTGAATACCTTTTTTTCTAACAAATTTTCGCGAAGAAAACTTACTGCGCGGGCGTAATCATCTTTTAAGATTCCGTTTTGGCCAACCAGCAGCCCGGGGACAAAAAAGGATATAAGAATAAAAACAGCTAATTTTTTCATGCAGGTTACAGTTTTGACCGTAAAACTAAACAATTCGGCAAAAATTCAAACACCAAATTAAAAAGTGGGTTCCGGCGAATTATTCCAATAATACCGCATTAAACAACAATTTGAATGTTGCCGGTGTGGAAGCCCGGAACTGCGGATTAAAAAAGGAGAGTACAATCTGGCCTTTCCCTTTTTTCAGCCAAACCAGGGCGGTCAATGTGATTTAAAAAAAAAGTTCTTCGTGCTTTTCCGGAATATTATTCCAGGTTAAGGTAAATTTTTTTCATCACCTCAACTTTCTCTTCATCGTCGGCCATCGCACGGGTGGTAAACATCATCACTCCGCTTGATTTTGAAGATAGTCCACCTTTTAAAACGGTTTCTAGTTCGGATGCAGAAACAGTGTAAGGATTGTTGTAAGCTTGTACAATGGGCCACACTTTGGGAGTACCTCCGTCTTTAATGTTCAACCGGGTGCTAAACCACGCGATGTTTTCTTCTACCCAGCCTGGCTCGCGCCCCATGCGTGCATGGTAAACCATAGGCGAAAACACATCGAAAAAATCACGCAGCAGGTCGAAGTCGAGGCCAAGAATTCGGCGGCGGGCTCCGTCAAATTCCTCATCGGTCCATGGGCAGTGGTAAATTCCGAGTAAAATGCCCGGTTTTACTTCGTTGATGATATTTCTTATTTCTACTGTCCAGTCGAGAATGACCTTGCAGCGCCAATCTCGCCATTCCGGGTCAAGATTTTCCAGAATCCACTGCGCTTTTTCAGGAGTGGTTCCTTCGGAAATTTCCAATCCTGTATCCTTTGAAAACGATGTCAGGCAGTTATCGCAAAAACAGGTTTCGGGCAGTATGGGATCGGGTTCTTCAAACTGAGCATGCCAATGCACATAATCCATCCACACCCCGTCAATATCAAATTCAGAAAGCAGGTTGCGCAGCAGATTAAAACGGTATTGCCTGAATCCCGGTTCAGTGGGACAAACGCCCATAAACCAGGACGCAGCTTCTGCTTTTTCGCCTTTTTCGTTAATTGCCCATGCTTCAGGATGTTCTTCCACATAGTTTTTCCCGTTTAAAGTAGCAAACTCGGCATACACATTCATGCCTTCGGCCCTTGCCCGCTGCAGCATTTCGTGGTTGATGGAACCGCTGTGCACAAAAATGGCATTTACTCCCAGTTCAGTTAAATTATAGCCTTTGTCCCACAAAGGTTGCGGATGGCCGTAAACCCCTTTGATTTCTATTTGTTTTTGCGATTGGTTGGTGCAGTTTCCAAGTGCTGCTGTAACAACTGCCCCCAACAGAAAAATTTTCAAATTTAATTTTGCCATATCTTTAAATTCTAAATATCAAACGATTTGTTAATAAAAGTAAAGTTTTTTGTCCGTTTTTGGAGTAAAACTATCTAAAAATCAGAATTAACAGGTAAAATAACCTGTGTTATCAACAATCGGGGTTTTAAAATTAATCTTAACAAATACTTGAATTTGTTCCTGAAAGTTTTATTTTCGGCAATTGTATTGAAAAGTTGTTTTTACTTTCCTCTAAAAAGAAGAAGACTGAATGAAGATGCCGAAATTTTTTGCGATACCTGTATTCTTATTTTTTATCCTCATAACTACCACCAACCAGCGCATTTCTTCCTCTCCCGATTTTGCACCTGAAAAAGAAGAGATACCCCTTACACATTCGGAAAATGAGTTGATGGAGATGCAGGCGGTTTTTGAGGAATACGAACAGTGGCTTGCCCGGGAAATCGAAGAGTCGGGAACTGTTGGTGCTGCTGTGGCCATAACCTACAAAGACCAGATTGCGTTTATGAAATGTTTTGGAGTAAAAAAACTGGGTGGTGATAAGCCTGTGGATGAACATACTGTTTTCAGGCTGGCGTCTGTCTCGAAGCCGGTTACCAGTATTTTGGCCGGAATTCTTGCACAGGAAAATGTGCTCGATTTTGATGAGCGGGTTGCTGAAACTATACCGGGTTTCCGGCTTGCCAGTTATGCCAGCTCGCAGCAGTTAACCATCCGGAATTTATTGAGCCATACCACAGGTGTTGTACCCCATGCTTACGACGATTTGGTAGAGAGCCATGTTCCTTTCGGAACCATTTTCAGCAGGCTTCCGCAGGCTAATGTCTCTGCGCCTCCCGGAAAGGTTTATGGCTACCAGAACGTAATGTTCAGTTTGGTGGATACCGTTTTGGCTGTAAAAACGTCGAAACGTTACGGTCAGCTTGTAAAGGAAAAACTTTTTGAACCTTTGGGAATGAACGACGCATCCACCGATTTCGAGAGTTTCAAAAACAATCCCAACAAAGCTTATCCGCACAGGGGAGCGAACGGCGTTTACAGAACTCTTCCCTACAACGACCGCTACTATAGCGTTGCGCCGGCAGCGGGCATAAACGCCAGTATTTCTGATATGGCTCATTTTCTTCAGGCTCTTTTGGATAAAGAAAAACCTTTGCTGGATAGAGAGGTTCAGCAAACCATTTTTTCGCCCCAGGTGGTCACTTACCTGCGCAGCGGATATTTCAGGCATTGGGGAGGGGTTGGTACAAAACAGTATGGGCTGGGATGGCGGTTGGTTGGTTACAAAAACCGGCAAATTGCCTATCACGGTGGTTATGTGAATGGTTACAAGGCGGAAATTGCTTTATGTCATCAAAACGATATCGGCATTGTTTATCTGACCAATTCGCCCAACACGGTGGCTTCGCAAAGTATTCCTGTATTTCTGAAAGCTTTTTTTGAATATATTGACAACAGGAAAATCCTTGCAGGTGCTGAACATATAGACGAAGAACATTTGAAAATAGAAGGGAGTTAATTCATTTTTTTTATCTTTAGGACGCTCAATAAAAAGAAAGTCCAATGAAACTGAGATATTTTTTTGTTGTATTTCTGATTTTCAGTTGTTCTTCTACTCCGGCACAATTTCCTGAAGTGGAGAATAACCTCGACCGGCGGGTGAAAGCTTTCCTGGAAGAAAATGTGAACAACTGGCGCGACATGAATGTGCCGCTTTCCGACGGAAAAATCCTATATGATTTAATTTTAGATAACGGTTACACCCGTGCAGTTGAAATAGGTACATCAACCGGGCATTCGGCGATATGGATTGCCTGGGCACTGAGCAAAACCGGTGGAAAACTGATTACCATTGAAATTGACAAGGAACGCTGGCTGCAGGCGAAAGCCAATTTTAAAAAAGCCGGTTTGGATAAATTTATCGATGCAAGGCTGGGCGATGCACACGATTTGGTGCCCGAGCTTCCTGGTCCATACGATTTTGTGTTTAACGATGCCGATAAGTACTGGTATAAGAATTATTTTATCGAGCTGGATCCCAGGTTGGAAACGGGAGGCTGTTTTACTGCCCACAATACAGCCATGCGCGTTTCCGGTGTTCGCGAGTTTCTTGAATATGTGGAAAGTCTTGCCAATTATGAAACCACTTTTGCAAACAACAGCCGCTCAGGAATATCCATAAGTTATAAAACCGCTGAAAAATAAGGGAAAAATTGAAAAATTCTTCTGATCATCTTGAACGGAAACTGGGCCTGTTCCCGGTAACCAGCATTGTTGTTGCCAACATTATTGGGGCCGGTATTTTTACCACCACCGGTTATCTTATGGACTTTTTGGGAAATCCCGTTTTAATGCTGTCGCTCTGGCTGGTGGGTGGACTGGTTGCTCTATGCGGTGCCCTGGCTTTTGGAGAATTAGGGGCAGCATTTCCCGAGGCAGGCGGAGAGTACACATTTATTTCGAAATTGTTTCACCCGATGCTGGGGTTTCTAAGTGGCTGGCTTTCGCTAATTGTTGGCTTCTCGGCGCCCATAGCTGCTTCAGCAATCGGTTTCAGCAGGTATTTCATCTGGGCGTTCCCCGATTTTCAATCGTGGTTTTTGTTCGACCGGATAATGAGCCCCGAGATGTTCAGCCGGCTGCTGGCCATCATCATTATTCTCACTTTTTCGTTGCTCCATGCCCGGGGTGTGGTGCTGGGCGCCAAAGTGCAAAACTGGCTTACCATTCTGAAGGTAGCTTTGGTTGCCGGCCTCATTGTTGCCGGTTTTGCTTTGGGGCAGGGCGATTTCAGTCACCTGAAGATTTCTTCCCCGGGGGGGCAGGGGTTTAACTTCAGCTTTTCCGGCTGGAAATCCATCGGCCTTTCACTCATGTTCATTATGTTTGCCTACAGCGGTTGGAATTCTGCCACTTACATCGGTTCCGAAATAAAAAATCCGTTGAGAGTCATTCCGCGTTCTTTACTCATTTCAGTGGGCATTGTCACTTTTCTTTACCTGCTGCTTAACCTGTTTTTTGTGTATGCCATACCCCCCGAAAAAATGGCCGGAGAGCCCGAGATTGGCGGGGTGGCTGCAAACCTGGCTTTCGGCGATTTTGCCGGTACTATAATTTCACTTCTCATTTCGTTTGCCTTGTTTTCTTCGCTCAGCGCGTTTATCATTTTAGGGCCACGTGTTTACTACTCCATGGCCCGCGACGGATATTTTTTCAAATGGGTTTCGGAGGTTCATCCGCGGTTTAAAGTTCCTCAAAATGCGCTCATCCTTCAAAGTGCCATTGCCATTGTTCTGGTCATGTCTGGAACATTCGAGCAAATTCTGGCCTATATGGGCTTTTCTCTTGGGATTTTTCCGATTCTGGCTGTGCTGGGTGTATTTAAGTTAAGAATGACAGGTCAATCGAAACTGAAACTTCCAGGTTATCCGGTCGCTCATATATTTTTTATTGTGGTTAGTATAGCCATTTTGGTGCTGGCTTATTTTGAACGTCCGTGGGAATCCACAATCGCTATTTTAACCGCGCTTTCGGGAATTCCGGTGTTCTACTGGTTTAAAATGAAAAAAGAAAAACTACCAGGCGCCTGAAATGATTTCTTTTAACATGGTGTCGATTTGCTCCCGCGTTACTTTTTGAAGAATTTTGTAGTCGCTGTTTGTTAGTGGTTTGCCATAACGGATTTTAACCCGCGTTACCGGTTTGCTCAATTGCCTGAAAAAATGGCCCACAAACGTATCGTCGTCAATCCAGGCATCGTTTTCGTCTTTAAAATGAATGGCCATAGGAATTACAGGGATTCCGGAGTCGGCGGCAATTTTAAAGCTTCCGTTTTTGAACGGCCTGGTCAGTGGACCTTTGTACGAAGTACCTTCAGGGAAAAGCGCCACAGGAATTCCATTGTTCACTGAAGTTTTTATTTTGTTCATGGTGGAAATGAGGCTTTGCAGCTCCGAACGGGTAACAAAAATGGTATTTGTCAGTCTGGCGCCGGTTTTCAAAAAAGGCCAGTTTTTCAATTCTGCCTTGGCTACAAAAGCGGCAGGAGTTAATGCCGATACAATAAAAATATCGAGGTAACTGCGGTGGTTGGGCATTAAAATAAAATGGGCGGTATCCGGAATTTCGTTTCTGCTAATTTTAATTCCGCAAACAAACAAAATACTTTTCCCCCAGGTGCGCATCGACCAGTTTTGCAGTTTCCGGCTGAAGCCGAAAAGCTTCAACCAAACCCAGCCAATAACCACCACAATTGCCGAAACAGAAAGGATAAACAGCAGTCTGAAGAATGCCAGTGGAAAAAGTAAAATGATTCTTGCGGTTTTCATGTGTTTTAAATTGTTTCAATAATTAAGGTAACACATGGAATTCGCCTGATTTATTATCGTTTTCGATTGGTGTAAATCAATTATCATGCTCATTTCATTTCAGATTTTTCCCGAAAGATACTAAAATGATAAGATGAGAAAAATTCTTCTGCAAGAGCAACAATTGAAATTCACGAACAAACCGCTAACCGAAATGCGCCTTTGGCGAAAAAACGTTCCCGCTGCACCGTGAGATTATTTTCTGAAAGAATTTGCTTCAATCCACCCAGGCGGTAAAACTGCCTGAAATTCCGGTGGTGCTCCCTTCCTGCTAAAAACTCGGCCAGCCGGCTTCCCCAACCCGTTATATTTTGAGGCAACGGAACGGAGTAGTCCACAATAATTATCTGCTGCGCCACCCGTTTCATTTCACCTAAAATGGCTGCGAAATTTTCAGGCGGAAACTGGTGCAACGCCATGGTTGTAAGGGCAATGTCGAATTCTTTATCGTTAAACTTCCAGTTGCCGGTGGCATCGCAAACCCGGAAATGAACATTGGAAATGTTTCGTTTTACTTTGGTTTGTTCTGCTTTCCGAATCATCGATTCGGACAAGTCGATGCCCGTAACTTCTTTTGCAAAAGGCGCCAATTCAAACACCTGGGCTCCGGTGCCACAAGCCACATCGAGGATTTTTTGCCCTGCCGGAATCTCCCGGTTCACTTTCTTTCGTATTCCGGCAAGCACCGGGTCTATTACCACACTGTAAAACCATCCTGATTCAACCATTTATTTTATAGTTTTGAACTTTCATTCGTTTTTCAAAAAACCGAATGTAGATAAATTTGTTTTACCAGTAGTTCAATAAAAATTAAAATGAAGAAATATTCGATTGTACTTTTGATTTTGTTTTTTGTTTTTACAGCATTTAAAACCAAAAAACCTGCTTACCTGCTTTTTAACGAGAAAGGGAAAAAAGAGAAATATGAAAAAATGCTCGACCAGGCAAAAGATGCCGACATTGTTTTGTTTGGCGAACTGCACAACAACGCCATTGCGCACTGGCTGCAACTGGAACTCACAAAAGATTTATATGAATTGAAAGACTCGAATCTGGTTTTAGGCGCCGAAATGTTTGAAAGCGATAACCAGCTGATTCTGGATGAATATTTTAGCGGACTCATTTCGCAAGCCCGGTTCGAGGCCGAAGTACGTTTGTGGAACAATTACAAAACCGATTACAAACCGCTGGTGGAGTTTGCCCGGAAAAATGAACTCCGGTTTGCAGCCACCAATGTGCCGCGCAGGTATGCTTCGCTGGTCAATTCCAAAGGTTTTGAAGGACTGGAAGAATTGTCGGACGAAGCCAAAGCTTTTTTGCCGCCTTTACCGGTGCTCTACGACCCTGAATTGCCCGCATACAAGAATATGCTGAACATGGAAGGAATGGGCAGCCATGTAAGTGAAAATTTCCCGAAAGCGCAAGCTATAAAAGATGCCTCCATGGCGCATTTTATTCTGGAAAACTGGCAGCCGGGGAAATTGCTGATTCATTACCACGGCGCTTACCATTCCGACAATTTTGAAAGTATTTACTGGTACCTGAAACAGCAAAACCCCGGGTTGAATATTGTGACCATCACCACCGTTTTGCAGGAAGATGTTTCGGAACTCACTGAAGAAAATTCAGGAAAAGCTCATTTTACCATTTGTGTGGATGAGGATATGACCACAACTTATTGAGACTATCTGTAAAACCCTTTCTTTACAATATATTCCCAAACTTTTGGAGGTAAAAAATGGCGCACATCCCTGCCTTTTTTTATGGCTTTACGAATGAAGGAAGAGGAAATTTCCATCTGCGGGGCATTTTCGGCAACAATAATGTTTTTATGCTGCATTGTTTTTGATTTATCGAACCCCGGACGCGGATACACAATTACGCCGTAATGCTCAATAATGGTCCCGAAGTTTTTCCATTTGTGAAAATTTTCGAGGTTGTCGGAACCCATCAGAATTTTAAACTGACTTCCGGGATTTCTGTCTTTCAGATAAGCCAGCGTATCCGCCGTATAACTGGGTTTGGGCAGGTAAAATTCGATATCGGAAAACTGTAGTCGGTCGTCACCTTCAATGGCCAGTTTTACCATTTCCAGCCGGTCGTAGTCGTTCAGCAGGTTTGCCTTTTGTTTGTGCGGGTTTTGCGGCGTAACAACAAACCAGAATTCATCCAAACCGGTAAATTCCACCATGTAATTCGCAATGGCCAAATGCCCGATATGCACCGGGTTAAACGACCCGAAATACAATCCGGTTTCTTTGGCGGGGAAGGTTTTGGATGATGGTTGTTTCATTTTTTTTAAATCTTTCGTTTTGAACGAATAATTTTACTGAAAATCTTTCGCTGACAACAAATAATTTTTCAGAATATATCATTCTCATTCTTCCTTTGAAAGAAATCCTGCAACTACTTTTTCGGCCTCTTTAAAAGTTTTGGGCAATTCGTCGTTTACAATAACCACGTCAAACTGGCTGGCGAATTCAAGCTCTTTTTCAGCTTTGGCAACGCGCATTTTGATTTTTTCTTCCGATTCGGTAGAGCGATTCTTCAGGCGATTTTTCAATTCTTCAACCGAAGGAGGTTTTACAAAAACAGCCAGAGCTTCGTTGCCATATAACTTTTTGATGTTCGAACCACCCACCACATCCACATCAAAAATGACGTTTTTACCGGAATTTCGAATGCGTTCCACTTCGCTTTTTAGAGTTCCGTAAAAAATACCGTTGTAAACTTCCTCCCATTCCAGGAATTCATCGTTTTCAATTTTTTTTCGGAATTCATCTTCGGTAAGAAAATAATAATCCTTTCCGTGAACTTCTCCCTGTCGGGGTTCCCTGCTAGTGGCCGAAACTGAAAACTCAAGTCCAAAATCCTGCTGGAGCAGGTGCTTAACGATGGTTGTTTTGCCGGCTCCTGAAGGAGCTGAAAATATGATTAGTTTGCCTTTCATTACATTTGAATATGTTTTTTGATTTCCGATAAAAAACCAGAAACCTGTTCAATTAAAGGGGTAACCTGTTCTTCTTTAAAATCAAACATGTCCCCATAATCGCCTTTCTGTCGAAAGTCAAATAATTGGGAATACAAAGTTCCAAATTCCATGTCAATTTTATTTGTTTTGATAAAATGAAGGCTAAACTGATTTAAAGTCCCCCCGTGTGTACCAGGTTTAATATCATTCCTCAACAAAAGAGCAATAACAGCATAAAAACAAGCGTAATAAAGGCGGTTGACAATTGTATTCCAACTTTTTCTCTGAACCAGGAAAAGTGCCTCATCATAAGCTTCGTCAGCTCTTTTTAACCTGTATAATATATAATCTGCTTTGTTGTTCATTTCAATTTTAATCCATCTTTAACAACATTTTCGTATAGAGGCGAGTAAGCCAATTTCTCTTTCCAGTATTTTTTGGGATAGATTAAAATTGAGATAACTTGTCCGGATTCCAGTGATAATTTATAAATATCGCGTCTGAATTTATTATCCAATTCGTTGGTAAACTCCGGGGCATCTACTAAAATTAAAATATCCCAGTCGGAATCAGCTTTGTAATCGCCCCTTGCGCGGGAACCAAACAGATAAGCCTCAGCACTTGGGTCTTTACTAAAAATTGTTTGTGTAATTTTATTTTGAAGTTCTCTCTCGTTCATAATAAAATGATTTTCCTAATCAAAGATACAATGATTAACCCATTTGTTGAAATTTACACCTTAAACGATTATCTACAATATATTCAGCAATTGTTCCTTAATCCGTTCCAGATGGTCTTTCATCTGCACCACCAACCGCTGGATATTGCTATCGTAGGCTTTGGAGCCGAGCGTATTGATTTCGCGGCCCATTTCCTGAGAAATAAATGCCAGTTTTTTTCCACCGGATTCAGGAAGCATAAGGATTTCCAGGAAATAGGTGCAGTGGTTTTCCAGCCGCACCTTTTCCTCGTTCATATCCATTTTGTCGAGATAGTAAACCAACTCCTGTTCAAAACGGTTCTCGTCCACATTGCCGTTCAGATTCAGCTTACCGAGATTTTCGGTGAGGCGGTTTTTTACGGTTTCCATCCGCTGCTCCTCGAAAGGCGAAATTTGTTGAAGCAGTTTTTTTATTCTTTCGGTATTGGCAGAAATGTCGGTTTCCAGGGCCTTTCCTTCGGCAATCCGGAATGTATCGATGTCGTTCAACGCTTTGCGCAAATGTTCCAGAATAACCTGCCATTCTTCCTCATCCAGTGTTTCGTATTCGGTTTTCACCACATCGGGCAATCTCAGAATAGCCTGCATGGACACCTGGTCGGTTGTTAGTCCCAGCTCTTCGTTAATTTCTTTAAGCTGCCTGAAATATCCTTTCAGGATGGGCTCGTTGATTTTACTGTTGGAATCTTCGCCGTGGTTCTCCACATAAATGGTCAGGTCCACTTTCCCGCGCACCAGTTTTTCGGCCAGTTCTTTTCTGATTTCAATTTCCTTTTCGCGGTAAACCGAAGGAATGCGCGCATTAATGTCGATTTGTTTGCTGTTAAGCGCTTTTAACTCGAGAATAAATTTTTTGTTGTTCACTTCAAATTCGGCTTTGCCGAAACCCGTCATCGATTTTATCATAGAATCCAAATTTTTGCGAATTTACGCTTTTTATGCGATAACACCCGACCCAATCAATTCATCTTTCAGGTACCAGGCTGCAAACTGTCCGGAGGTGATTCCCCGTTGTTCGTTTTCAAAAAGAATAAATATGCCTTCATCTTTTACATGCAAGGTTCCTTTTTCCAATGGTTGGCGGTACCGTATGCGAATGTCGAATTCTTTTTTATCACCAGACTGTAACTCCAGGTCGGGCCGAATCCAGTGCACATCTTCTTTGGTAATAAAAAGCCCTGGGCGGAAAAGTCCGGGATGTTCCTGTCCTTCGCCTACATATACAATGTTTCGCTGCACATCGGTTCCCAAAACAAACAGCGGCTTTTTGTGTCCGCCAATGTTGAGTCCTTTACGCTGGCCAATGGTATAAAAATGAGCGCCCTGGTGTTCACCTATCACTTCTCCGTTCCAGGGTTTGTAAGGAAATGGAAAACATATTTTTCGGAAATTTTCTTCAGAAACTTCCATCTCCTTTTTCTTTTTCATAAACGCAGCCGGAATTTCAATCACATTGCCGGTTTTGGGTTGGAGTTGTTGCTGCAGAAATGTGGGTAAATCCACCTTTCCCACAAAACAGATTCCCTGTGAATCCTTTCGTTCGGCAGTTGGCAGATTTTGTTCACGGGCCATTTCGCGCACCTGTGGCTTGGTGAGGTGCCCGATGGGAAAAAGCGCCATGCCCAGTTGATCCTGATTGAGCTGGCACAAAAAATAGCTCTGGTCTTTGTTCCGGTCTTTCCCTGCAAGCAGCCGGTGGATAGTCCGGTTTTCTGTTTCAATTGAATCTTTCCGACAATAATGGCCGGTGGCTACAAATTCGGCATCAAATTTCAGGGCTTCTTCCAGAAAGGTATCGAATTTAATTTCGCGGTTGCACAATACGTCGGGATTTGGCGTACGGCCTGCCTGGTATTCGGCAAACATATAATCTACCACCCGCCTTTTGTATTCCTTGCTCAAATCGACAATGTGAAAGGGAATATCCAGCTTTTTGGCCACCATTTTAGCAATCAACGCATCTTCCTCCCAGGTACAGGCACTGGTAACCGCGCCAACCCGTTCGTGCCAGTTCACCATAAACAATGCCACCAGGTCGTGCCCCTGCTGTTTTAACAGGTAAGCAGCCACACTGGAGTCCACTCCGCCCGAAAGTCCGATAACAACTTTGCTCATAGACTGCAAAAGTAGGAAGTAATTTGTTTTTTTTGGTATTTTTACGGTTCTGAATTGTACAAATAAGAAGAAGTGAACATGCAAATTCGATTCAAAACATTAACGCTGCTGCTGCTGTGTGCTGTTATCTGTCATATAAAACTTTATGCAGATGAACCTCCGTTGCACAGCGAGCCATCATTTTTGCGGCTGGTTAACGACCATTGGGTGAACCTGAAAATGGAGCAAATGACCCTCGACGAAAAAATTGCCCAGCTTATGATGGTTCCTGTCTATCCGCGGCAAAGCGAAAACAGCAAAACCAGCATGGTTGAAGTGATAAAAACGTTTAAGCCCGGCGGAATTCTGGTCATGCAGGGTAGTCCGGTGAAAACCGCCCGGTGGATAAACGAATTTCAGGAAAACTCATCTGTGCCCCTGCTTGTGGCGATTGATGGCGAATGGGGGATTTCCATGCGCATCGACAGTGTTGTGCAGTATCCTTATGCACAAGCCATTGGCGCCATTCAGGATTCCACTTTTATTTACCAGATGGGCCGTGATTTTGGTCAGCAAATGAGGCAGATGGGCATTCACATGAACTTTGCCCCGGTGGCCGACGTAAGTACCAATCCGCAAAATCCGGTTATCAATTTTCGTTCGTTTGGTGAAGACAAAATCAATGTATCCCTAAAAGCAGGCTGGACGGCACTTGGCATGCAGGATGCCGGCGTGATTCCCGTAGCCAAACACTTTCCGGGGCATGGCGATACCGAAACCGATTCGCATCATGTTTTGCCACTTGTAAATCACCCCAAAGACCGCATCGATTATGTGGAGAGTTTTCCTTTCCGGTACCTGACTGAAATGGGAATTATGGGAATCATGTCGGCCCACCTGGAGGTGCCTGCACTCGACGATTCGGGAACGCCTTCGTCACTATCAAAAAAGATGATTGATGGTTATTTGCGAAACGAAATCGGGTTCAAAGGGTTGGTTATAACTGATGCAATGAATATGAAAGGCGTTCAAACTGAAAAAGGAAATGCCGAACTGGAAGCGCTGAAGGCCGGAAACGACATGCTGGAATTTGTTACAAACATTGGAAAAGCCATTGCTTCGGTAAAACAGGGTATTGCCAGCGGAGGAATTTCCATCGAAGAAATTGAAAACAAATGCCGGCGTGTACTGGCAGCAAAACGCTGGGCTGAATTGCATATTTATCAGCCTGCCGATTTAAAAAACCTTACTGCGCGGCTGAATTCTCCTTATTTTGAAGTAACCAACCGGAAACTGATAAAAAATTCGCTAACCGTTTTGGCCAACCAGGATGTTTTGCCGGTTCAGGATTTGGGCAATCTGAAAATTGCCTCTGTAATGATTGGCGCCGGAAGTATTTCTCCTTTTCAGAAGATGCTTGAAAAATATACCAATGTAGATCATTTTTATCTGGATAAAAATGCATCGGCGCGCGAAATGGCCAGTTTGCGTACCAAATTGGATAACTACAATCTGGTGATTGCGGGTATTCAGGGAATCAATCTTTTCCCCTCTGGAAGATACGGAACCAGCGAAATGCAGCGAAATGCCCTGGCTGACTTTATCAGAGACAATAACATTGTCGCTGTTTTTTTTGGGAATGCGTATGCATTAAAACACTTTGAAAACATTCACCGGGCAAAGGGGTTGATTGTAGCCTATCAAAACAATCCGTTAACTCAGGAACTGGCAGCTCAACTGGTGTTTGGCGCTTTTGATGCAACCGGAAGATTGCCGGTTACCGTTGACAATCGTTTTAAGTTAGACAATGGCATGGATGTTTCCGCAAATCAGTCGCTGGCCTACACCATCCCCGAAGAAATGGGATTCAATTCGGTCATACTGGGCAGAAAGATTGATTCCCTTGCCAATCTTGGAATTGAAAACCAGGCCTACCCGGGCTGTCAGGTGCTGATTGCCAAAGACGGAAATGTGATTTTTCATAAAAGTTATGGCTACCATACCTACGATAAAGAGCAGGAAGTGACCACTGAGAATGTTTACGACTGGGCTTCGCTGACCAAGGTCACGGGTCCGCTGCCGGCTCTGATGATGTTGTTTGACGAGGGGAAATTCGATTTGGATGCACCGTTTCACACATACTGGCCGGCATTTTTGGGAACAGAAAGGGGAAGTTACCCGGTACGCGATTTTTTAACCCACCAGGCCCGCTTGCCGGCCTGGATTCCGTTCTGGCGAATGGGGTTGGACAGTGAAGGAAACCTGAGCCGGGAGGTATTCTCCCACCAGCCTTCCGATTTATTCCCTGTCCGGGTTTCAGAAGGATTATACCTGAATGGAAATTTCCGACAGGCCATCCTCGATACCATCCGAAATGCCAAATCGTTACCACGGAAAAGGTATGTTTATTCCTGCCTCAGCTTTCACCTTTATCCTGAAATAATTACCGGATTAGCCGGAATGCCTTACGAGCAGTACATAAAAAACAACTTTTACAAGCCGCTGGGCGCCGGAAGCATAACTTACAACGCCTATCAGCATTTTCCACTGGAGAATATCATTCCCACCGAAACCGACGATTTTTTCCGTAATGAAAAACTGAGGGGTTTTGTGCACGACGAGGGTGCTGCTATGTTGGGCGGAGTGTCGGGAAACGCGGGTCTTTTTGGAACCACCAACGATTTGGCCAAGTTATTTCAAATGTACCTTCAAAAAGGATATTTTGGCGGCAAACGGTTTGTTTCAGAAGAAACAATCAACGAATTTATTCGCGTGCAGTTTCCCGACAATGACAACCGGCGGGGGCTGGGTTTTGACAAACCACTGATTGACAACCATAAAAAAAGGCTGAAAGATGCCTATCCGGCGGTTAATGCAGGCAAAAACAGTTTCGGCCATACCGGTTATACGGGCACCTTGGCCTGGGCCGACCCCGATAGTGGTTTGCTTTTCATTTTCATGTCGAACCGGGTGCATCCTACCCGCGAAAATGCCAAGCTGTTCGATTTGAACATTCGTACAGCCATGCACCAATCCATTTATGACTGTTTGACCCCTGATGCAAAATAACCGGGGTTAAAAAAAGTTAATTATTCCTTCCTTTTCTCTTTGGGATATTCGCGTTATGATTTGTTTGAGTGTTGAATGTTAGTTCGTTGTGTTCAAAAACATTTCTCCTTACTTCATCGTATAACGGGTTGAATATACTTATAAAAAGCAAGATGATACTTTTAAGTTCTTTATTTGATTATTAATTTTATATTTACAGGTTGAGACGTTCTTTTTAATATTTAAATAATAACAAAATAAAATTTTTAGCATTATGGAGTCTAAAATCACTTTTAATGAGCTGCGGAAAATCAAAGACAGCTTACCTGACGGTTCCATCAGGAAAATTGCGCAAGAGTTTGAACTCACCGAGGAAACCGTCAGAAATTATTTTGGAGGCGCAAATTATACCAACGGAGCAGCAGTAGGAATTCACATGGAACCGGGCCCAAATGGCGGCATAGTTCTTCTCGACGATACAAAAATCCTTGATCGCGCAAAAGAAATTCTTCATGAAGAAACAGTCTGAACCCAACGATTTTTTATAGAAATATGAAAAACTGTCCTATATTTATGGGGCAGTTTTTTTTAAATCAAAATTGAATCAAAATGAAGAAGTATTTCCTTTTCGTAATCACCGCAAGTGTATTTGCATTTTATTCGTGCCAGACCGAAAAGCCCTGGCAGCCACTTTTTAATGGTGAAAACCTCGAAAACTGGGACATGTACCTTGGTACTCCGCTCACAGGATTCGAAGATTTGGCTGAGGCCGCTACAACCGGCAAAGTGTTTACCGTAGTGGAAGAAAACGGAGAAAAGCTCATCCGGATTTCAGGCGAAGTAAATGGTTCGCTGGCTTCCCGCGACACTTTTGCAAACTACCATCTGCAACTGGTTTATAAGTGGGGAACCGAAGTTTATACCAGCCGCAACAGCGGTTTGCTTTACCACAGCTTTGGCGATTTCGGCGAAGCACTTGGTACATGGATGGTAAACATCGAATGTCAGCTAATGCACGACCGCCTGGGCGACACCTACCTGATGAACAACACCTATTGCGAAACCGCAGTAAAAGAAACCGATGGCAGTTTTTATTATGCCAAAGATGGCGAAGTAAAACAGTTCAGTAAAGAACACAACGGGCCTCTGGTGAATAAGGCTTTTGATGCCGAAAATCCGTTGGGAGAATGGAATACCGTTGATTTGTATTGTGTTGGCCGTACTGCTGTGCATGTGGTAAACGGACAAGCCGTTATGGTGAACAACAACACAGGAATTGTTGAAAACGGAGAAATTCTTCCGCTCACCGGTGGAAAAATCCAGCTGCAATCGGAAGGTGGCGAATTGTTTATCAAAACCATTCAGGTTAAACCGATAAAAGAAATTCCGGCAGAAATACTGCCCTAAGGTAAGCAACTCATTTTTTAATGCAGGTAACTATCAGCGGAAGATGTTTTCCTCCGTAAGTGCCTGCATTAAAGTTTGAAAACAGCTGGATGTCAGTGAATCCGGCATCGTTCAGCTGGCCGATTAAATCTTTGCTATTCAATGCCAGCAAGTGTGTCTCGTTGGTAATCATCCTGTTTTCTTTTTTGATGTACAGTTCAGTTTGAAAACGAACCAGTGAACTGTTTTCTTCAAAGGCATAGCGGCGAACAAACCGTATGTTTTCGGTTTCAATTAGTGGCAGTTCCGTAATCTGGTCTGAAAGGATGTAATCGTAGTTTAGTATTTGAAGTAAAAATTTGCCACGGGATTTTAGAATAGTTGAAACTCCCTCCAGCATTTGGGAAATGAGCTGCGCAGCAGGAAGATGCACCAGCGTGTTTCCGAAACACAAAACCAGGTCGAACTGTTGCGCCGGGAAATCTTTTTTCAGATGCAGCATATCGCCCCTCTGAAACAGCAGAGATAGGTGAGTTTTTCTTGTTTTTGCCTCTCTCAGCAGGTTTTCGTTCAGGTCGATTCCGGTAACATGTGCTCCGTTTACCGCCAGTTGATAAGCCAGCTCACCAGTGGCACAACCAATGTCCAAAATGTGTTTGCCTGCCAAATCCCTGCTGTTTCGGATTACAAATTGCAATTGTGCCGGATTGAAGGGAAAAATTTCGGGATAGAGTTTTGATATGGAAGAGTAAAATTCGTTTTGGTTGTCCTTCATGGAATTTTTACATTATTTCATTTTTTCAATTCTCACTCTCGCATCCACAGCCAGAATTTCTTTTTCGTTTCCCAGCAACGGGTTAATATCGAGTTCTTTAATTTCAGTTGCAAAGCGCAGCAGGCACGAAAGCCTCACAATAATTTCAGCAAATTGCGGAATATCCACCCCTGATTGCCGGCGATAGCCTTTCATTAGTTTGTAAGATTTCAGCTGCCGGAGCATTGACATGGCTTCATCTAAAGAGAGAGGCGCCAATCCAGATGCTACATCCTTCAGCACTTCCACATAAATTCCGCCCAAACCGCAAAGCACAATATGCCCGAAATTTTCTTCGTAGGTAGCGCCCAGGAAAAGCTCCATTCCGGAGGCCATTTGCGCCACCAAAACTCCTTCCACCCCTTCCATTTCGTTGAGGTGGTGAAATTCTTTCCGCACCTGGTCAACATTCCTGATGTTCAGAATTACTCCGCCCACATCGGTTTTGTGCAACGGGCCAACCACTTTCATTACCACCGGAAACCCGATATTCATGGCGGCGAGCATGGCTTCGGTTTCGGTTTTGGCCACAATTTCCTTAACCCGGGGAATGCCGGCGGCATCGAACAACTGGTGGATTATTTCCGGGGGTTGATACCCGTCAGCAGTATTTTCAACAATTCTTCGGATGGCATTCACCTTTATCCCCTCCATAAAAATTTCCGAAGAAGCTGGTGGTGGTGTATGAATGACCTTGGTGAGCGCCCGGCCAAGCAAAACCTCATCGGGGAAGTTTACATTTCCATGCGAAAGAAAATAGGAAACATCTTCTTCTACATTGATGATGGATGGCAGAATGGGATAAACCGGTTTGCGGCAGGTTTTCATTTTTTGATCGAGCGTTTCGTACACATTGCGGATGGGGAACAGTCCCGGACTGCCATAAATAACCGCCATGCCGTCCACATCGAAATCATTTTCGCAGGCATCCACAATTTCACCCAGTTGTTCTGCCGTTCCGGTAGCCAGAAAATCGATGGGGTTTTCTACCGAAGAGCCCGGGAAAAGTTTTTCCTTCAGGGCTTCCTTTGCAGGCGAATCGGGAATTTGCGGAATTTTCAGGCCGCCGTCTTCCAGTGCATCGGTGAGCATTACTCCCGGTCCACCGGCGTGTGTAATAATGGCCAGTTTCCGGCCTTTCAGTTCCTTGCACATAAACACATTGGCCACGGTGGTCAGTTCCTCCCGGCCATAGCACCGCACAATACCTGCTTTTCTGAAAAGGGCTTCAACTGCAGCATCGGAACTGGTAAGCGCTCCTGTGTGCGACGAGGCAGCACGGCTTCCTGCCTGCGAACTTCCTGCCTTGATGGCCGCAATTTTACATCCTTTTCTGATTAGTGAGGAGGCATGAATAAGCAGCTTGTCAGGGTTGTCGATATTTTCGATATAGAGAAGCTTCACCCGGGGACTTTCACCCGGAATATACGTTTCGTCGAGGTAGGCCAGTATGTCTTCCACACCGGTCTGGGCGCTATTGCCTACCGAAAACACATTGGCAAACCGCAGCCCCTTGGGAATTCCTGATTCCATAATAAAAACGGCAGTTGCACCGGAGCCCGAAATAAAATCGCAGCCGTGCGGAGTTAATGGTGGAACAGGGGTGGTAAAAACACTGGCATGATGAGGTGTCATCACACCAATGCAGTTGGGACCGATGAGGCAGCCGTTGTGCCGGTCAATTACCTCCACAATTTTTTGTTCCAGCTTTTTTCCTTCCTCATTCGTTTCGCCAAAACCGGCAGAAATGATGATAAATGCTTTGGTGTTTTTTTGTGAAGCCAAAACTTCAACAGCAGGCAAACAAAATTGTGCAGGAATGGCCAAAATAGCCAAATCGACCTCCGGCAGGTCCTCGACATTTAAAAAAGCAGGTATCCCCTGAATTTCTTTTTCTTTGGGGTTAACCACATACAATCGGCCTTTACAGGAATGTTCGATGAGGTTTTTTACAATTTTTCCTCCGGGCTTCATGGTGTTGTTTGAAGCCCCGATAACGACTATACTTTCCGGCCTGAACAGCTTTTTGTTTACCATGCCATAACTTTTATTTGGCATAAATGTACATATTTTGAACACATCTATCCCTGACATTTTTCAACCCCTGTATTTTCTTAACTGCATGGATTTCTATATTTTTAGCCAAATTTCCATTATGGACGAAAAGAAAGAACAAAAAATTGTTGTTTTTACAACCCTTTCTTCTTCCGATAAAAACCTTATTTTAACCGGAGTAACCCTCGCTAATGCATTTGGCAAAGAACTGTGCCTGACTTACCGGTTAAAGAAAAGTGAAGAAAAAAAACGACATATTTTCAAACGGAATCTGGTGGGATATGCCCTTTCGCTGAAAGAAGAAATTCCCGGAATCAGAACTTCTGTTTTGGTTTTGCAGGAAAGGATGAGGGAGCTGCCTGAAATACTGGCCGATGAATACGAGGCTATCCTGTTTGTTGCCGACGCAGCATCCTTCCCGAAGTTCTCAGGAGCTGTAACTGAAAGCCCGGTGCCTTTTCTCTTTGTCAACACCCGGGCGCCCCTGTCAACTTTCAAAAAAGTAGTTTTGCCTGTCGATTTGCGTAAAGAGACAAGCGATTCGGCACTTTGGTGCAGCTGGTTCGGTCGCTTCAAACAGTCGGAGATTGTGGTTGTTGCAGCAAGTGATAAAAGTCACGATTCCCAACGGCAGGTCGGGAAGAATGTGTTGTTCACCAAAAAACTGTTTCAGAGGTTTAACGTTGGGCATCACATTTTTAAGGGCAGTAAATCCAGTTTGCAAAACAGTTTCGAAGCACTTGAATTTGCCCTTGCCGATAAGGCCGACATGCTGGTGCTGCTTGGCAGCTCGGTGATTACACCCCTCGACTGGCTGATTGGACTTCCTGAGCGTAAAATCATACGAAGTGCAGAAGAAATTCCTGTTTTGCTGGTAAACCCCAGGCGCGACAACTACGTTTTGTGCGATTGAATCTGACAATTAGGTTAACTGCTATTGGATGAAAACAAACGGTATTTTTATGCACAATTCCCCATGAAATTCATTAATACTTATGCAAATTTTCTAATTTTGATGTGGAGGACCAGGGGGTCCATTTACAATTTGGGTTGAACATGACAAACAAATCGGCAAACGGGAAAGAATGGCGTGTAGTTTATACCAGATCGAGGGCAGAAAAGAAAGTGTATGCCGCGCTGATCGCTCAACACATTGATTGCTTTTTGCCGCTTCAAAGAAAACTGAGGCAATGGAAAGACCGGAAAAAGTGGGTTGAGATGCCGCTTATTTCCGGATATTGTTTTGTGAATATCGATAAGAGTGAATATGAAAAAGTGCTCCGGACCGATAATGTGGTGAGTTATGTGCGATTTGAATCGAAACCCGCCCGCATTCCTATAACCCAGATTGAATACCTGCGGCAGATGCTGAATCAGTCGGATTTTGAGGTGGAGGTATCGCGTGAAACATTCAAGCCGGGTAAGCTTGTGGAAATAATTAGCGGCCCAATGGTCGGACTGCGGGGCGAATTACTCGACTGCAGGGGTAAAAACCGGTTTGTTTTGCGCATTCATCAAATCAACACTGTTTTTTCAGTGGAGGTTCCGGCAGATAAGCTGACTTTACTTCCCGTGGCAAAAGAAGTGTAAATTTAAAATGTAACTTTTACTTTTTAAATATATTTTCTACCTTTAGCTAAAATTTAAAAAGAAATAAACCATGACTGATTTTAACAAGCTGGAGATATGGTTTGTAACCGGAAGCCAGCATTTATACGGAGAAGAAACCTTAAAGCAGGTGGATGCCGATTCGTCAGAAATAGTAAAGGGGCTGAACGCCTCGGGTAAGATGCCCGTGCAGATTGTTTTCAAGCCTGTGGTAAAAACTCCCGATGAAATTCTGGACATTTGTGTACAGGCCAGTGCCAGCAAAAACTGCATCGGGTTAATTACCTGGATGCACACCTTTTCGCCGGCCAAAATGTGGATTGGCGGCCTGAAAGCGCTGAGTAAGCCTTACATGCACCTGCATACCCAGTTTAACCGCGATTTGCCCTGGAGCGAAATCGATATGGACTACATGAACCTGCACCAGAGTGCCCACGGCGACCGCGAATACGGTTTCATCAACACACGCATGCGGAAAAACCGCAAAGTGGTGGTTGGCCACTGGAAAGATGAAAAAGTGCAAAACCAGGTGGCCCTTTGGTGCCGCACTGCTATTGGCTGGCACGATTCACAAGGCTTGAAAGTGGCCCGCTTTGGCGACAACATGCGCGAAGTGGCCGTTACCGAAGGCGACAAGGTGGAAGCACAGATTAAATTTGGCTGGCAGATTTCTGCTTACGGTGTGGGCGATTTGGTGGAATACGTTGAGAAAGTTAACGATGCAGAGGTAGATGAATTGTACAAAGAATACGAGTCGCTTTACGATGTAGCCGAAAATTGTAAACCGGGCGGCGAATACCACGAAAATGTGCGCGTTCAGGCACGGTACGAAATTGCCATGAAAAGGTTTATGGAAGACGGCAATTTTAAAGCTTTCACCACAAATTTTGAAAACCTCACCGGACTGGATCAATTACCAGGACTGGCCTCGCAACGGTTAATGGCCGCCGGCTACGGTTTTGGCGCCGAGGGCGACTGGAAACAGGCGGCCATGCTGCGCATCATCAAAACCATGTCGGAAGGAATGCCGGGCGGCAGTTCGTTTATGGAAGATTACACCTACCATCTCGACCCGGCCAATGAAGCAGTTCTGGGAGCACACATGCTGGAAATCTGTCCGAGCATTGCGGCTCAAAAACCAAGGCTGGAAGTTCAACCTTTGGGAATTGGTGGTAAAGATGCACCGGCCCGTTTGATTTTTGAAAGTTCCACCGGCGATGCCATGAATGTAACATTAATTGACATGGGCAACCGTTTCCGGTTGATTGTTAACACACTTGATGTGATTGATCCTTTGGAAAAAATGCCCAAACTTCCGGTAGCTTCGGCATTCTGGAAAACGCACCCCAGCATGGCCGACGGCGCTGCAGCCTGGATTTACGCCGGCGGAACCCACCACTCGGCATTTACGCTGGCACTTACGCCTGAATACATCGAAACATTTGCAGAATATGCCGATGTGGAATTTGTGGTTATCGATAAAAACACCGATTTAACCACATTCAAAAAAGAATTACGCTGGAACGAAATTTATTATATGCTGGCAAACGGGCTGAAATAAAATAGATTTTTTATTTTATTGCCCGTGCCCGATAAGATAAAAACCACCGCATCTGATAAAATCAGAGACGGTGGTTTTCTTTTGTGAATTAATTTTTATACCCTTATCTTTCCAATATTGCCGAAAAAATCATTCACCCTGGCGAACAGGTTTCCAGGTTAATTGTTTTTCGTTCTGAAAAACCAATTAATGAACTTGATATACGAATGGAAAAAGCGGATTTTGAAGTGATTGGCAAAAAGTAATTCGGTACAAATTGTTCCTTGTTTAAGGTAATTTATCAAAATCTATTTCCGGCGAGATACCGTTACTTTTACGTTCAAAAAACGTATCGATGATGGTTTTATCGCTGAAGAATCCGCAGTTTTTCAGGAAAAACCGGTCGTCTTGCACCCCGCCGGCATAATCCAGCCGTGAATCTTTCCTTGCAGTGGCATCGGCAGTGAATTTAATTCTGGTAAGTTCGGTCCAGTTTCCGGCAGTGTTGCAAACCCACTGGTTGGAATACCAGGCCATGCGCGACTGGTCGCCGGTGTGGGTGATAAAATTTTCGAGGAAGGAATATAATCCTTTCAGCCAGGTATCGGTTTTGGGCCGCCTGAAACTGGCAATCAGCTTCCACCCGCTTTCTTCAGGGGCAAAAAACCAGGCGGTAAAATCGGTAGAACCATTGCCGGTGGGTTCGCCTTTCAGCAAAAACTGGTATGTGGTTCCGGCTTTCCAGTTGTAGCGTAAAAAACTTTGTCCGCCCGAACCTTCGTTTCCAAACTCACCGGTGTAAACACCATCTCCTTTTTTCAGCAACACAATGCGGTCTTCTTCCGGAATTTCAGCGGGATTGTCGGTCTGAAACGGACTCCACACCGAAAACAGCACCCGTCGTTCGGTTTCAGAATTTACCTGAATGCCAAAATAACCCTGTCCAAAACCGTTGGCCATATAATACGATCCAATCACATCCTCACCCTCGGGAACTTCAATCTCACTGTAAAACCATTTCACATCACCGGTATTTTCAGGAACCTGAAAACCCAGGTGCACAGATGGTCCGCGGCGCCCCCAGTAAAAATCGTCTTTTACAAAATATACCTCACCGCTGGTTGCCTGGCCGCCAATAAGAACGGCTTCAATATCGGCAAACGTTTGTCCGCTTTTTTGAATGCCTTCAAATTCTACCCAGTGGTAACCCGGTTCACTTACCGAAAAAATTCCCGCCGGAATGGTATCGAAAGCACTGTTGTTCATAACCAACTGTTTCTCTTCTTCGTTGCATGAAATTTTCAATTCAGAAGTTCCATGCTGTGCCCGCGCAACAATTCCCACATGCAAATCACCGGTTTGCTCAACTCTGAAGTAGGTGCGAATTTTGACATCTTTTTCGCTCCAGTTGGTAATTCCCTGTTCTTTAATCACATCTCGGTTTTTGGATGCATTTTCTAACACCCAGCTATTGCCATAAGCTGGAATGGAATGGCTGAAGGTGAGTTTTTCGGGCATTTTATCCTCTTTCTTTTGGCAGGCACCGTTTAAAAACACAAAAATGAACAGTGAAAATGAAAAAATATTAAAGATTGTCATTTGTCTGATTTCTTTGAATTTCATTGAGCTGGTAAATTTGAGCCGCAAGATCGGCTTTTTGATAGTATTTTTCATGTGAAAAATTCAGGAATTTCAAAATTTTAAAGGCATTGAACTTTTGAAAAAAACGGTTCTGAAACGTTTCCGGCGAAGAGCAGTTTTTGTTTAAATCGCTGATTTCGAGCCGAAAATTATCTTCTTTTAAAAACAATTCCACTGGGGCGGGTAGTTTCTTTATCCAATCTTCGTATTGTTCTTCTGAAATCTTATAAAACAGGTGGTTCACATCGAAAAACTGTTTCAAATCGGCAAAAGCCTTCAAGTTGTATGTTTTGCTCAGGTCTTCCTCTCCTTTCATCCATTTTTGCAAAACAGGGCCGGTGCCAAACGGGACGCGGTCGGACAGCCGGGCAGAAGGGTGAACTGTGGTCCCGGTAATTTCTCCAACAGGCCCAATCTGCACCAGATTTTGCAGGAAATAAAAATCTTCGCCGGCCTGCCTGCGGTTCATGCCGCCGCGTTTCACATACGCTTTGGCTTTTACGGCAAATGCCGAACCCACTGTAAACATGGGGTAGGGATAGCCGGTAAAACCCAATGCATTTTTGTAATAATCCATGTATTTTTCGTAAAGCTGAATACCTTCCAAATGCTTTCCGTCCAACCCTTCGGTTTGATGCGAAAAAGCTATGGTAGCTCCAACTTTATCAGGGTTTTGTTTAAACCAGTGCTCAATTTCAACCAAATAATTCTTCTCCACCAACGTGTCTGCGTCCAGCGAAACCAGAATTCCGTCCGGCTTATTTTTCAGGTTAAATCTCCGTATGGCCTCGTCCATGCCACTTTTTCGTGCCAGTCCGGCCCCTGCCCATTTTTTTTTCAGCACAACGGGGCCTGCCGCAAAAAAAATCAATCCAGCTTTTGGGTGGGTTGAAATCCATTGGTCAGCTTCTTTTTTTGTTGTTAAGTTTAGGTTTTTCGTCTCATCCGAAGCATTTTCGGAATGATTGATAAGAAGGATAACCTCAACTTTGGCATCCGGCAGGCGACAGGCAAAGAGTGATTCAAGGGTTTTCAGGACTTCAGGCTCGCGAAAACAGGGAATTACAACCGAAATTCCGAATTCAGGGTCGGGGTTTTGCGGAATCAGAGCCGGCACTCTGTTTTTTTCGAGATAACGGTTTGCAAACATGAGGTGTGAATTCAAAAGTGAATAGCTGCAAGATAGGCAAAAAAAATCCGGGTGATTTTCCCGGATGCTTTTTCTTTCGTTGTATTTGCTATTTCGGTTTTTGAGCATACCGTTCGTTAAGTACTTTCAGTACTTCGGCGGTAATGTTGTGGGCTTCATTTCCAATGAGAATTTCTGCTCCGTTGAAAATGTAGTCGTAATTTTTATCTTTATTGAATTCCTCGAGAAATCCAAGCAGGCTGTCCAAAATCTGCTGATTGTTCGCTGCCTGCAATTCGGCCAGCTTCCCCGACAATTCCTGGTCGAGTTGTAAAATTTCCTGCTCTCTGCCTACCAGGCGGTCGCGTTCCTGAATGGCCCGTTGTTCGGTAAGAAATCCGCCGCGCTGCAATTTTTCCTGGAATGCCGCCGCTTCGCGCTCGAATGACTGACGTTTGGTGCCAAATTCGCTGTTGTAAGCTTCCTGCCTTTTGGTAAATTCATCGTGCAGGTCCTGCGCCAGGTCGTAATTTAAAATAATCGAATCGGCCTTTACGTAGGCAATTTTCAACGAGCTACCCCCGGAAACAACAGCTTCTTTGTCAGCAGGTTTTGCTTCTTCAGGACTTTTTGCAGTAAAATGCAAAACATATAAAACTGCTACCGCTACTAAAGCAATAATTGAAACAATAGTGGATGATCCTTTCATTTCTCTACTTATTTAATTTGGTCTTCAATCGCGCAAAGATAATTTTTTCGGTGTAATGCAAGAGGACAAAACAACACTTTTTTAATTTTCATTAAACTGGTATTTTTTTTAAAACCTGTGTAAAATCATTACTTCGCCCTGATAAACATCATTGAAAAAAACCGCCCCCAGGTTGTACTTTTACCCAAGAGAACATTGTATTCGTTGAACTTTAAATCAAAGAATGTTGAATAAGCTGATTGCGAACATACTGCCTTATATGCCCAAAAAGCTGGTTTGGGTATTTTCGAGGCGATACATTGCCGGCGAAACCATTGAGGAAGGGTTGCTGGCATCGAAACTGCTGAACGAGCAAAACATTGAAGTAACCGTTGATTTGCTGGGCGAATTTATCGAAACGCTCGACGAGGCAGTGGCAAATAAAGAACACTACCTGAAAATTGTGGAGCAGTTCACACAGGAGATGGTAAAAGGCAACTTTTCACTTAAACCTACCATGTTCGGTTTGCTTATCGACAAAGACGCCTGTTACCGGTATATCAGGGAAGTGGTGGCCCTTGCAGCCCAAAAAGACACCTTTGTGCGTATCGATATGGAAGATTCGCAGTGTGTGGATCCCGAAATCGAGCTCTTCTGGAAATTACACAAAGAATTTCCACAGAATGTTGGTTTGGTGGTACAGGCATACCTTCGGCGCACCCATGCCGACCTGGATGGGCTGAAAGAGTTAAACACAGAAGATGCTCCGCTCAACTTCAGGTTATGCAAGGGAATTTATATTGAGCCCGAAAAAATTGCCTATAAAAAGTACGACGAGGTTCGGGAACATTTTCTGAAAGACCTCGAGTTCATGCTCAAAAATAAAATGTATGTTGGCATTGCAACGCACGACCAGTTTTTGGTGGAAAGTTCGTACAAACTTATTGAAAAATACCAGGTTCCCCAAAACAGGTATGAATTTCAAATGCTTTATGGCGTTACGCCCGATTTACGCCAGTCAATTATTGACAGCGGGCACAAAATGCGGGTTTATGTACCGTTTGGCAAGCAGTGGTTTAACTATTCCACCCGCCGGCTGAAAGAAAATCCGAAAGTTGCATCACATATTATAAAAGCGCTTTTCATAAGAGGTTAATTTTAAGGTTAAACAAAAACGAAGGGGTTGTCAAACGAATTTTTGCAATCCCTTTTTTATGTGCCTTTGAGGAGAAAATACCGAAATGGCTAACTCGTTTTGAAAATGATCTCCTCCAGGGGGCGTTTGGGAACATGGTGCACCTCATCCTCGTCGCGCCAGTATTTGATATTCCCTTCCTCGGCAGTTTCAAGCACCACCTTTTCGGCTGGTTTTCCGAGGGCAACCATCCATAAAATATCCAGATTTTCGGGAAGTTGAAATATTCTGGCAATTTTGCTTTTTATGAACGACCCAATGATGCATCCGCCAAAACCATCCTCCACGGCGCCCAACAGAATGCTTTGAATAGCAATTCCGTCGTCGCAGTAATAATTTTCGGCCAGCGACTTATCGAGCGTGACAGCAATGTATGCAGTGGGCCTTTCATTTTCCGGGGGGCCGTTCCAGTCTTTCAAATAACCGGCCCAGCCCAGGTTTGGAAAAATCAGGTTGTTGATTTTTTCGCTGGTGGAAATCACAAATTTCAAAGGCTGCATATTCCGTCCGCTGGCCGAAAAACGGGCCAGTTCTATCCAGTTTTTAATTTGTTCCGCTTCCGGTTTCACAGAGGCATCAAACCTGCGGTAACTGCGGTTATTCATTATCAGTTCTCGAATCATCGGTTTTTAATTTTTTAGGATTTTCCCCGAAAGGTATAAATTGATTTTTAATTCACACAATTTCGCCTTCACTTTTGTTTTTATCAATTCATTTAAATGCTTAGTTTTGTGGAACAGAACAGAACGGTTGGTGTTCTGGTAAACTAAAAATCCATGACTGAACTGAAGTTTAATATCGACAAAAATTCCAATACCCTGAAGTTTCAGCAACTGGTTGAAGCTATAATCGATGCCATTAGCCGCGATGAGTTGAAAGCCGGCGAAATGCTGCCCTCGGTGAACCAGATTATGAAAGAGAGCCACCTTTCGCGCGACACGGTTTTTAAAGCGTATGCCGAACTGAAAAGGCGTGGGGTGGTGGAGTCGGTACCCAACCGTGGTTATTTTGTTACACGGAAAATAACAAAAGTTTTTCTCTTTCTCGACACCTTCAAGGCTTACAAGGAGGTGCTTTACGGTTCTTTCCTCAAACACCTTCCCAAAAGCATCAGTGTCGATTTGCATTTTCACCACTACAACATCACGATGTTTGAAAAGATTGTGCTGGAAAGTCTGGGAAAGTACAGCAAGTACATCATCATGAATTTCGATCACCCCAAAATTCCGGGAATTATTCAGAAAATTCCGGTTGAACAGTTGCTGGTGATCGACTGGAAGATTCATGCATCCGGCAACCATTCTGCCGTTTTTCAAAATTTCGGTCAGCCGGTTTACGGTTGCCTCGAAGCCAACCGGGATAAAATGGACAGATATGCAGAATTTGTTTACTATTACCCGTCATTTACTTACCATCCCAAAGAATCCATCGACTATTTCAAAAAATTCTGCGAAGATTTTCGAATAAAGCATGCGGTGATTTTTAACGAAGAAGATTTCAAAATTAAAAAAGGAGCACTTTACTTTCTGGTGAGCGACCGCACCCTGGCAGGATTTCTCGACCAGTGCGCCGAAAAAGGATTTGAGCCCGGTCGCGATGTGGGCGTGATTTCCTACAACGAAACACCTATGAAGAAGTATGTGAAAAACGGAATCACGGTTATTTCCACCGACTTTGAACTGATGGGCCAAAAGGCGGCCGGGTTTGTTACCACCGGAGAATTTTTGCGGTTTGAGGTACCAACCGTCCTGAAATTACGATCATCGCTGTAATTACAGAGCAGGTGGGGCGATTTCCTGCGAAGCGATCACGATGTGGCAAATCCGCATTTTTAAATCAGCAGTTCGGTCCCGATAGTTGTCCGGGCGCTGCACCCAAACAATGAAGCAAAGAACGACTCTCTTTTTTGAAAGAACGGCTCTTTTTACCTGCATCCAAATATTACAATAAATCCGTAAAAAATCTCTCCGAATTCATTAACTTGCGCGGTGTAATTGGAAAAAAGAAACAACCAAAAGTTTATAATGATGTTGAAAATACGTTCATCTTTTTTGAGAGCCGTACTTACTTTTATCCCAGCATTTCTGATCCTGTTGTCGGGTTGTGTTGGCAATCCCAAAGGTCAGAACAACCAGGAAACTCAGGCCAAAAGCGCCGATCCCGGCTGGGTTTTGTTGTTCGGTGGCGAAACGCTGGATGGCTGGGAAATTACCAATTTTGGTCCGCAGGGTCCGGTGCAGGTTTCGGAAGAAAACATCATCCTTGGCATGGGCGATGGCTGCACAGGCATTACCTGGAAGGGCGATTTCCCGAAAATGAATTACGAAGTGAAGCTGGAAGCCAAAAAGATAACCGGCAACGATTTTTTCTGCGGAATAACCTTCCCTGTGGGCGAATCGTTTTGCTCGCTGATAGTGGGAGGGTGGGGCGGACCGGTGGTTGGCCTCAGCAGCATCGACGGGCACGACGCATCGGACAACGAAACCCGCACCCTGAAAAAATTCGATCACGACACCTGGTACGCCATTCACCTGAAGGTTTCCGAAGAAAAAATTGAAGCCTGGATTGATGGTGAACAAATCATAGATTTTACCACCGAAGGGCGGCAACTTTCCATCAGGCCAGAGGTTACCCTCTCAAGGCCGTTTGGCATTTGTTCATGGACAACCACCGCAGCCTTGAGGAATATTCAATTGAAAAAATAATTCTGCCAAAAAAAATCAGACAAAAATACCTTCGCCAACACCGATGGGCAAATCGAGCCAGAACCAAACAAACAGCAATACCACCCACATAATAAACAGTACTACGGCATATGGAATTAGCAATGACAGGATGGTTCCGATGCCTACGTTTTTGTCGTATTTTCTTACCCACCCTATGAGCAGTGGGAAATAAACATAGAGCGGACTGATGGAGTTTGTGATGGAATCGCCCACGCGATACATTAGCTGAATAAATGCTGCGCTGTAACCCAGCTGTGCAAGCATGGGGATAAATATGGGGGCAAAAATGGCCCATTTGGCCGATCCGCTGCCGATAAAAATGTTCAGAAAAGCGACAAGTGTCATGTACATGGTGAACATGAACGGACCGGTTAGTCCGGTTGACTGCAGGAATTCGGCGCCGTTAATGGCCAGGATGGTATCGAGACGGCTCCAGCTAAAGAGGTTGATGAACTGTGCCACCACCAGCATCAGCACAATGTATCCCGAGAGGTCCTTCATGCCCAGTTCCATGAATCTGAGTATATCGTCGGGCTTTTTAATGCTTCCGGTAATTTTTCCATACACATAACCCGGTATGGCAAAAAAGAAAAAGAGGATGGGTACCAGCCCGCGCAGAAATGGCGAAGGCACTATGCCTCCTGTTTCCTGGTTACGCAGCGGGGCATTGGCCGGAATGAGAAGCACAAGTATGATGGTTACAAAAATTGCCAGTGACAGTCCGGCATACCGCAAGGCTTTTTTTTCGGTTGCAGTTAATTTGGGTGCTTCTTCGTATGATTCAATTGCCGTGTCCCCCATGGAAAATCCACGGGTGCGGGGAATTGTAAAGCGGGACGCCACAAATGCACCGCCAATACCAAGCAACACGGTGGAAACAATCATGAAATACCAGTTGGCTGTGGCGCTCACTTCAATGGATGGATCGATTTGCTGCACCACTTCGGTGCTGATTCCGGCCAGAAGAACATCGGTTCCGGCAATGAAAAAATTGGCCGTGAACCCTGCTGTTGCTCCCGCATACCCGGCAATGAGCCCGGCAATGGGATGCAATCCCATCTGGGCAAAAATTAGAGCGGCAATGGGGGGTACAATTACCACGCCGGCATCGGACCCAATGTTACCACATGCGCCAATAATGAAAATAACCGGCAAAACAATTTTACGGGGAACGGCAAACGCCATGGTGCGCAAAATGATGGTGAGCAAACCGCTCCGTTCAGCCACCGATACGCCCATCAACATTACCAGCACCAGCCCAAAGGGTGCAAAATGTGCGAAGTTGGTTACCATTTCTTCCAGAAAACGGCGCAATCCCCAGCCCGAAATAAGGTTTTTCGGAACAACTACTTCGCCTGTGCCGGGGTCAACAGCGCTAATGCCCGAGAACGCAGCCACAGCACTCATGATAATAATGATCAAGGTAATCCAAACAAACAGCCAGAACGGATGAGGTAGCTTGTTTCCCAAAATTTCAATCCACTTGAGTACACCGGTGCTTTTGGGTTGAACATCCGGTTTCGACGATTCATTTTGCTGTGCCATACCTTTGTTTTTTTTCAGTACTTTTTTTTAAAAGTTGAAATGGTGCGCAAAATCGGGAAATTTTTTTAACCGGAAAAGAATTCAGCGCATAAATCCGCCATTTAACCTTTTCATCCCGGAAATAAAATCCAGGCAAGGCCGGTTCAGTCAGCATGAAAGCCAAACAGTCTTTTTGCTTAATGCGTTGTTTTTCAGCGATTTTAAGTTTGTGTTCCTGCCCGGATGTCCGACCGGTTTAATTAAACTCTTTTCTTTGCGATCTATTGTTATCTTTGCAATTCAGGGGTTAGAAAACGAAGAAAAATACATGGAAAAAATCTGGAATTTAAAAAAGCAGGGTGATCCGAACGAGATAAAGCATCTGTCGGCAGCGCTGAATGTAAATATGACAATCGCGCGGTTACTGGTGCAACGTGGGATTACGACCTTCAACGAAGCCAAGGCATTTTTTCGCCCGCGGCTGAGCGACCTGCACGATCCGTTCCTGATGAAAGACATGGATAAAGCGGTTGCCCGTTTGGAACTTGCCATCAACAATCAGGAGAAGGTGCTGGTGTATGGCGACTACGACGTGGATGGCACCACTTCGGTTGCACTAATGTACACTTTTTTGAAACCGCGGCTGAATCACATCGAATATTACATTCCCGACCGGTACAGCGAAGGTTACGGGGTTTCGCCCAAAAGCATCGACTATGCTGCCGACAATGGTTTTTCACTGATTATCGCCCTCGACTGTGGGATTAAGGCGGTGGATAAAATTACCGATGCCAAAAACAGAGGGCTCGATTTTGTTATTTGCGACCACCACAATCCTGACGATGAGGTACCCCCGGCAGTTGCCGTACTCGACCCCAAGCAGTCCGACTGCAATTATCCCTACAAAGAACTTTCGGGGTGCGGTGTTGGGTTCAAGTTGCTTCAGGCCTACTGCCAGAAGAATGAAGTTGAACTGGAAGAGATTTACGACCTGCTCGATTTAGTTGTGGTAAGCATTGCTTCCGACATTGTTCCCATTACGGGCGAAAACCGGGTGCTTGCATATTATGGTTTGAAAAAGCTGAATTCCAATCCGGGAATGGGTTTGCAAACCATCATAAACCTGGCAGGTATCAACGGAACTGAAATTACCATCAGCGACATTGTGTTTAAAATTGGCCCCCGGCTGAATGCCTCAGGCCGGATAGAGCACGGAAAAAAATCAGTACAAATTCTGGTTTCCATCGACGAAGATAAATCGGATATTCTGGGGGAGGAAATTGACTCGTTCAACGAAATTCGGAAAACACTCGATCGCGACATTACACAGGATGCCCTTGACATGATTGAGAAGGACCCCGAGATGAAAAACATGAACAGTACGGTGCTTTATAATCGTGATTGGCACAAAGGGGTTGTGGGTATTGTAGCTTCCAGGGTAACCGAACAGTATTACCGGCCTACCATTATTTTAACCGAGTCGAACGGAATGGCCACAGGTTCGGCACGATCGGTAAAAGATTTCGATCTGTATGAAGCCATTGGGCAGTGCAGCGATTTGCTCGAGTCGTATGGAGGGCACATGTATGCTGCCGGGCTAACCCTGAGAATTGAGAACATACCGGAGTTTCGCCGGCGTTTTGAGGAGATTGTGACCAGGCAGCTTACCGATTTGTCGCAGGTGCAAACCATTGAGGTGGATGCCAAAATTACCCTGAGTGAAATCAATCCCCGGTTCTACCGCATTTTAAAACAGTTTGCTCCGTATGGTCCGCACAACATGACACCGGTTTTTGTTACCGAAGATGTATTTGATGCCGGAACCAGCCGGTTGGTCGGAAAAAACAAAGAACACCTGAAGCTGGATTTGGTGGAACCCGATGTCAACTCAGGCATTTTCCCGGGGATTGCATTCAACCATTCCGATAAATTCGATCTGATTACTTCAGGGTTACCCTTCGATGTGTGCTATTCGATAACCGAAAACGAATACCGCGGCAAAACCAGCCTGCAGCTTTTTATTCGCGACATTAAAAAGCGGGATATTTTTTAAAACGGAAAATCTTCCAGTTTTTTCAGCTCGTTTAAAACCACCGCACCGGTTTTTCTGAGCCGTTTTTCCGACTGATGTCCGTCGGCTATTAAAATGCAATTTAATCCCAGTGCTTCTGCCACTTCAAAATCGTGAATAGTGTCGCCAATCATCCATGCATTTTCAGTTTTAATGTTGAATTGACCGATGAGTTGCTGACCGCGTTCCACTTTTGATGCCGCATAATGGTCGTTCAGTCCGGCAACTCCTTCAAAGTAAGGAAAAATGGCATTGTGTTTCAGTGTATGTTCGAGCATGTTTTGCTTCATGGCCGAAAGTACAAACTGCCGGGCGCCGGCTTCTTTGAAAAAAGCAATTATTTCCTTACCTGCCTGATGCAGTTCACAACGCTCCACCCCGTGGTCGTATAAATCAATAAATTCCCTTGCCGGAATAGCAAAATCTTCTTTGTTGAAATCGAATCCGATGGCAGCATAATAATTTTTTACCGGGAAAGAAAAAACTTCCTTGTAGGTTTGCCGGGTTAAAAGCGGAAGATTTCTTTTTTGTAAAAGCTGATTAATGGTAGCAATGCAAAAATCCAAATCGTTCAGCAGTGTTCCGTTCCAGTCCCAGATAATCGAGGTTCGCTTCATTTGATGTCAACCACCTTGAGTTTGTTGATTACGGGATTGGCGTAAATTTTCAGAAAACGCTCCTGGATGTCGGTAATGGGGAAGTCGATATGGATGAGTGCCTGTTCAATCATCATTTTGAAATTTTTCTTTTCGTGCGACGAATACCTGTGTTTGAACCGGGGTTCTGGCATCAGCATGTCGTAAGCTATGTAATTGTTGGGCCACAGCTTGAAATTACCCCAAATTTGCCGGTCAATAATATTGACCAGTTCCTTGATTTGCTGGTTTTGCTGCTCTTTGGCTTTTACTTCATCAAAATTCATTTCAATGGGTTGTCCGAATGAAAAACGTATCCGGCCTTTTGGGTTGAACATACCCATTGACATACTTTTTAAATCGTCTTTGTCGGTTTTCTTTTGTCCGTAATGTTCTTTTTTTATGAGTTCTTTCATTTTGGCCAGTCCGCAGGGCTCAATTTCATACGAAATGGAAACCGGCACAATGTTCAGTTCTTTGAAACCTTCATTGAGGGATTTGTCGTTGCTCATATTCAGCATTTTCAAAACGCTGTCCTGGGTTTTGTCGTACCCGTCCTTTGTGCGTCCCTCGCGCTGGGCAATCCAAACTGAAAGGTTATCGCGGGTGATGGATTGACGAATAAAATGGGAAACTTTTTGAGAGGCTCCCAGCAACTCACGTGGCGGCAGGTTCCTTTTTATGATGAAAGCCCGGTTCAGACGTACGGCGTGTTCTATCCATTCATAGAGCAACAGGTTGTTTCCAATGGCAATCTGTGTCGTGTTCATGCCATAGTCGAAAATCAGCATGTTCAGAAAAGCGGCATCAAGCACAATGTCGCGGTGGTTTGAGATAAAGAGGTACGGTTTTGTTTTATCCAGGGCATCCAAACCGGTGCAGGTAAGGCCTTCTGAGGTTTTGTTAATAATCCAGCGCAGCAGGTCGTAAACAAATGTTCCCTGTAATTGCCTAATTTTCTTTAGGTTGCGCAGCTGCATTTTAACAACCTCCACCTTGGGCCGTACCTTAAAAAGATACATGAGCACCCTGTCGAAGGCCGGGTCTTTCACCATCAGCCTTATTTTTTCCTTTATTTCCTTGTCGGTGTACGGGCGTATATCGTCAAAATTGTATTCCATGAGATTGAATTTTAGCAATACAAAGTAACGAATTCAATCCTACATTTTCAATCTCAACTGAAATTTTAACTCAGTTTTATGATTTCCGGCAATTTCGTTGTAACCCGAACTGATTGATTCGGCATCGCTTTGCAAGGTATTTGCCAGTTTAAACCAGATTTCGGCTCTTTCGCTGATTTTGTATTTCAGGTTAAGGTAGGTGCGAAAACCTTTCCCGAAAAATGCCGGAACTGCAAACGTATAGAGCAGATCGTTTTCGTAGGCGTAAATGCGTGAATTGTAACTTTCGGTGTTAAAATACGCCAGCCGGGCCGAGAGATTCAACGGAATACGTTCCGGCGAAAGTTGAACATCCTGAAAAACCATCCAGCCGTTTTCAGTTTTCAGGCCTTTGTAAAAAACATGCTCCATCCGGGTTTTCAGTGTGAATAATTCGGATGGATTATACTGAAAATGAAACCTCGATTTCCGAAATTGCTCCGGTAAATCTTCGTATTTTTCCTCCACTCTGAATTTCTGCTCTTTTTCTTCGTTTTTATAGCGAAGGTAAACCTGCACTTTTCGCGAAGGACGAAAATCAACCTGCGCAAAAACATCCCATCCGGTTGAAGGTCCGGCTGTGGTAAAATTGATCCATTCAGAACGATATACATCGGAATAAGCTGAAAGCGTAACAAATTTTACGGGAAGAATACGTGTGCCCAAATACAATCCGGTTTCGTTGGCGGCAGCACTTCCTTCGGAAAAAGGTGTGGCCCATAAGGCATGGTAGTTTTTATCGAAATGGCGGAACAAGGCTGATAACTGGATGCGGTCGTGCAAATGAGCGGCAGCTCCCTGTAAAAAAGCTTTTCCTTTTGATTTTGAAAGGGCTGCTTCACCAAAAAACTGGTATTTTCCTTTGCTGAACAAATAATCGGCGCCGGCCACAACATTTTCTTTTCCACTGAAACGAAACCGGTTGTAAAGCTGGTCGCTTCGGATGAATGGCATATTGAACCTCCGGTAAAGAAATGTTGCCCCAATTTTCAAATTTTGAAACTGCCACGAGGCAACTGCACCGGCATTCAGATCGGTTACGCTGTTTTTGTCTTCAATTTCACTTTGGGTGCGGTGGTAACCCGAGGTTTGCAAACTGGTAAAATAATTTCCCAGTGAGTCGGAAAAAGCACGGTTGCCGTCGCTGTTTTTTTGCGAATAAAACAAACTCACCCGTGCATCGCCCAGTTTCAGTGTGGTGGAAACGCCCCTGAAAAACTGGTTTTCGTCGGTAGAAGTGTAAGGCCGAACCCCCTGGTTGGTTTTGAAAATGTTCAGGGTGTTCAGTGATTTTCCGGTTGCAAATCCCTGCCAGAGCACCAGTCCCTGTCCGCTGCGCACCACAAAATCGCCCACTGTAATGTTTTCAAGTACCGGATTGATTTTTAAACTTAAATGACCAGAGTAAAAATCAAATCCCTGCCTGTTTGAACCGGTAAAAAAGGCCTCTCCGGGGTCTTTCTCAGCAGTAATTCCGGCCGAAATATTGTCGCCCGACTGAAACCGGTAGCGGGTGTAATACCGGGCCTGGTTACCTTCATACGGGGTAGTGCCGTCGTCTCTTTCTTTGTATCCTCGCGGTTTCTGCACCGTGCCGAGTGTTCGCGCCAGAAGTTCGTGCCTGCCGTATTTCAGCATTTCGGGAACGGACCGGGGTTCTTGCTCCACCGGCCCAAACCAGATGAACGGCTCCATTTTTGTGAGCAACTCAGGCGAAAATCCGTCAACAGTGTTCAGCTCAAAAATGGATAATGCGGGGCCAAATTCCTTCAGGTAATCCAGCAATTTCTGAATCTGAATGTCATCCAACAGATGCAGTCGCGAAATCTGGTCGTGTGTGGTTGTATTTATATTTAACGGATTGTTAGCAAATCCTTCCAAATCTTCAATTATCTGTGCGGCATCGGTTTCTTCGCCTAACTCTTCCAGAATCGATTCGATAATGGTTTCCAACTGAGTGGCAGATTCCGGTGTTTGTGCCCAGGCATAAAAGGGGAAGGCAGTCAGCAGAAAGAGTATAGTATGTTGAAGTAACCGCCTCATTACAAATGAATTTGAATTGAAACAGAAGGTGTCATTCCCAGATTGCCATGGTAGCTGAATCCAAGGTCGGCTGAAAGATTTCCCGTTTTGTAGCCAACTCCGGCGGTGTATTTAAACGGTTTGCCCGAAACGCCAAATCGCAGCGCCAGATTTTCCACAGGTAAAAACTCAATGCCAGACTTCAAAAGGATCGGGTTCTGATTGTCTTTTTCCGCTTCAAAGGCCACCAAAACCATGTCACTAAACCGGTAATGACCGCCTCCGCGGAAAATTACCGGCATTTGCACTTTCCCGGCAGGCGCTTCAATTCCACCTTTTACCGGATTGAAAATATGTGCCCCCAAATGCAGTTTTTCCGAAGGCTGAAACAAAACGCCACCTTCAAACGTGGCAAATCCTTTGGCACGTGCATTTTCAGGGAAAGTCTGGGTGAGGTAGTCGAGTTGAATACCGGCGCTCCATTTTTTGGAAAGCTGGCGGGCATAGGCCAGCGCATACTTGTTTTCCTTGAAAACTCCGCTTCCGAATTGAAAAAAGCTAACTCCAAACGCACCTTCACCCACAGGCAAAACCACCGAGCCGGCAGATAGTGAAAGCAGGTCAACGCCAAACCTCGATTCATAAAAAAAACCGGCAGAAAATCCGTCGAGCCCAACAATTCCAGCCTGATTGTGGAACGTTCCCCACACATCGGTAAAAGAAACTGAAGCATGCGAGAGGCCCAATGAACGGGCACCAGCAGGATGGTTTTCGATAGCATTAACGGTATATCCAAAAATAAAAACAAAGCTTGCCAGTAAAAAAAATATCTTTTTAAACTGGTTGCCTGTTTTTAGTTTTGGTTGATATGTAAACTGGTTATTTTGCAATAAATTAAATTATTCTAAATCAAAAGATAATACTCTTGCCAAACCATATTTAATTTCATTTGAAATTTCAACCGAAACAGTACCCAGCTTTTTCACAAACCGGTTTTCAGAAACAGAACGAACCTGAAAACAATCTGCAGAAGAAAGTTTTTTTAACCCATTTATCGGAGTTGGTTCAATTCTTATCATCCACGGAGCAATGTCAAACTTTTCTTTCCAGTCTGTTACAGGAACGATTACTTTTAAAGGAAGTTTTCCAAGAGCATCATCGTTAACAATGATGGCAGGTCGTGTTTTTTTTATTTCAGCCCCCATTGCAGGGTCGAGATTTATCAACCAGATTTCACCTTGTTTCATAAAAATCCTCAAAATCAATATTCGTAAAAGCTGTTAAATCCGTATCTGTTTTATAATCTGAATATAAAGCTTCAGCGGCCAGGTTCATCTGATTCAAATCCTCTTTTTTTCTTATTGTGCGCAATGTTTTTTCTACCAAATACATACGTTTGTGTAGCGGCAGTTTCTCCATTTCCTTTAAAAGTTCATCTGTGTTCATTCGAAATAATTTTTGAACAATAAATTTCAATTCGTCTTAAACTTATACTTTACCTCCGAAAGTTCCTTATTGGCTTTTACAATTTTCTGTTTCAGGGTTTCCTTGTACTGAATCATTTTCTGCATCAGTTCAGCATCGCCGGTGGCCATCATTTGCACGGCAAGGATTCCAGCATTCATGGCGCCGTTTACTGCCACGGTTGCAACCGGAATTCCCGGAGGCATTTGCACGATGGACAAAATGGAGTCGAACCCTTCGAGGCTGGCTTTGATGGGTACGCCAATAACCGGCAGCGGTGTCATGGCGGCAATTACACCCGGCAGGTGGGCAGCCATTCCAGCGCCTGCAATAATCACTTTCACGCCGCGGACTTTGGCGCTTTTGGCAAATTTTTCCACCTCGTCGGGCGTGCGGTGGGCCGAAAGGGCGTTCATTTCGAACGGAATTTCAAACTCGTCGAGCAGTTGTGCCGCTTTTGCCATTACATCCAAATCGGATGTGCTTCCCATAATAATACTTACTTTTGGTTCCATCTTTTAAACGATATATTTTTAGTTAATCAAATTGTTTTGTTATTTTGTGGCTTCAATTTTTTAAGCGAAAATACAGCATTAAAGCTACTTATAAAAATAATTTTCCGTAAATGAAGCAAGTAAAAATTCACGATAAAAACTTTCAGCTTTTTATCCCTTACGAAAAAATACGTGCTACGGTTGAAAAAATGGCCGAAAGCATGAATAATGACCTGGCAGGAAAGAACCCATTGTTCATTTGTATCCTTAACGGGTCGTTTATGTTTGCTGCCGAATTATTTAAGCGCATCAACCTGGTGGAAACCGAAATTTCGTTTGTAAAGCTGGCCTCTTACCATGGCGATAAAACTACCGGCGAAATAAAACAGCTGATTGGCCTGAACGAAAAAATTGAAGGACGTACGGTGGTTGTCCTGGAAGATATTGTGGACAGTGGCCTGACCATTGACAACATTCACCTGCAAATAAACCAGTTGAATCCCAGAGAGGTGTTAATTGCCACATTGCTGTTAAAACCCGATGCCCTGAAAAAGCAAGTGCAACTTGACTACATCGGGATGGAAATTCCAAACGATTTTATTGTGGGCTACGGACTGGATTACGATGGACAGGGACGCAACCTGATTGACATTTACTCAGTTATTAACGAATAAAACCGAAAGTCATGCTAAATCTTGTATTGTTTGGCCCTCCGGGGGCTGGAAAAGGTACGCAAGCCGAATTTTTAATCAACTCGTTTGGGTTGATTCATCTCTCAACCGGCGATTTGCTGCGCAGTGAAATTGCCGCAGGCACCAAACCTGGACTGGAAGCCAAAGCGTTTATGGACAAAGGCGAACTGGTTCCCGATGCCGTAGTTATTGGAATGATAAAAAGTAAACTGGAAGCCAATGAAGATGCCAAAGGATTTATATTCGACGGCTTTCCACGCACGGTAGAACAGGCCAAAGCGCTTGACAAACTGCTGAACACAAACGGCACACCCATTTCGGGAATGCTGAGCCTGGAAGTGGAAAAACAGGAGCTCATCGATCGTTTGCTGAGTCGCGGAATTAGCTCGGGCCGGGCCGATGATCAGGACCAGTCCATCATTGAAAACCGCATCAATGTTTACAATGAAAAAACAAGTCCGTTAATTGAATATTACAAAAAGCAGGGCAAACATTTCGGAATAAACGGAATGGGCACCATTGATGAGATTGCAGAAAGATTGAAGGAGGTTGTGGAAAAGTTGTGATTGGGGATTTCTTAAAACCACAAACCTGAACCAAATCAAAACAAATCCCTGAAGCACAGTAAATAGAAATGGATAGAAAATGGCTGATACGAATTTTGTTGATTACGTAAAAATACATTGTAAGTCGGGGCACGGCGGTGCCGGCTCGGCCCATTTGCGGCGCGAGAAATTTGTGCCCAAAGGCGGTCCTGATGGAGGCGATGGCGGGCGCGGTGGCCATATTGTCCTTGAAGGCAACCAACACAAATGGACATTGTTACATTTAAAATACCAGAAACACATTAAAGCCGGAAACGGCGAGCCGGGTAGCGGCCAGAGAAAATCAGGCGCCGATGGTGAAGATGTAGTGATTGAAGTTCCGCTGGGAACCATTGTGCGCGATGGTGAAACCGGTGAATTCATTTTTGAAATTACAGAACACGGCGAGCAGAAAATTTTAATGCAAGGCGGTCGCGGTGGACTGGGAAACGACCATTTCAAATCGTCAACCAACCAAACCCCGCGCTATGCCCAGCCGGGCGAAGAAGGCGAAGAAGGCTGGAAAATTCTGGAACTGAAAGTGCTGGCCGATGTTGGCCTTGTGGGTTTTCCCAGTTCCGGAAAATCGACTCTACTGTCGGTGGTTTCGGCGGCAAAACCCAAAATTGCCGACTACCCGTTTACCACACTCACGCCCAACCTGGGCATTGTGGGCCACCGCGAACAACAGTCGTTTGTTATGGCCGATATTCCCGGAATTATTGAAGGCGCCCACGAGGGAAAAGGGCTGGGACTGAGGTTTCTGCGTCACATCGAACGCAATCCGATGCTGCTGTTTATGGTGCCTGCCGACAGCGCCGACCATAAAAATGAATACAACATTTTGCTGAACGAACTGGAAAAATACAATCCGGAATTACTCGACAAACAACGGTTTCTGGCCATCAGCAAGGCCGATATGCTCGACGAGGAACTGATGAAAGAAATCAGTGCAGAACTGAAAGGCATTCCCCATTTGTTTATTTCTTCGGTTACCGGATTCAATATTCAACAATTGAAAGATAAAATCTGGCAAATACTGAATAAGTAATGGCATTTTTACAAAGAATACTGGAATCAGACACTGAATTGTTTTTATACCTCAACAGTTTTCATAGCGATTTCTGGGATACCATCATGCTTATGGTTACACGCAAAGAGACCTGGTTTCCCTTTTTTGCGGTTCTTCTTTTTTTTATTTTCAAGAATTACCGGAGCAAATGGTGGCTGCTGGTGTTTTTTTTGGCGCTTACCATTTTGCTTGCCGACCAGTTGTCGGTATTGATGAAGGAAACTTTTCAGCGTCTCCGGCCTGTGCACAACCCTGAAATTGAACATCTTGTGCATAATGTATTGCGCAAAGGCGGTTTATATGGATTTGTATCTTCGCACGCTGCCAACTCTTTTGCATTGTTTGCCTTTACCACACGTGTGTTCCGCAACCGGGGTTACTGGTTTCTGATGCTGTTTTGGGCCGTTATTTTTTCCTATTCCCGCATTTACTCCGGCGTTCATTACCCGCTCGATATTTTGGGCGGTGCTGTTTTGGGCTGGCTCATCGGAGTGGGAACCTACAAAGCGCTCATGTTTTTCGAAATCCACTTTTTTCTGGCCCGAAATCCAAAAATTGAAACGACCCATTTATCCTCACGGCAAACCGGGCTTGTTTTTCTGGTATTTTGTGTATTGGCGGGTACGGTAGTTATCATGGCTTCCATTCTTCACCATTACAATTATTTATGAAATGGAAACTTCTGCCATTGAATTTTATCTATCGAAACAGGAGACTTTTAACTCGAAACTGAGAGCCGTTTCCCAAAAAATCAGGCTTTTTGCATGGTACCGGCTGGCTACATTCGTTTTAATTTTTGTCCCTTTTGCAGGCTGGGGCTGGAATGGCTGGCTCACCGTTTTACCTGCAACACTTTTTTTGGTCCTCTTTTTCTTTTTGGTGAAGAAGAACATTCAACTTGAAAAACAAAAAAAGAAGTTTGAAACACTAAAGAAAATCATCGAAGATGAGATACTCGCCCTGAAACATCAGTTCAGTCATTTCAAAAACGGGAAAGAATTTTTGAACCCGGGCCATTTTAACTCCTACGATTTGGATTTGTTCGGTGAAGATTCCGTTTTTCAGTTTATAAACCGTACGTCAACGTTAAGCGGAAAACAACGGCTGGCAGGCTGGCTGCAATCGCCACCACTCGATAAAACAGAAATTGAGCAGCGACAGGAAGCTGTTCGTGAACTTTCGGCTATTCCCAACTGGCGGCTGCATTTTCTGGCCAACGGTCATCTGTTTAAGGAAACTCCGGAATTGAACGAAGAGATCAAACACTGGTCGGAAACGGAATTAAATGTGAATCGGCCTGCTGCAATCCGCGCTTCGATCATCATCATTCCATTACTGACCATCCTTGCTGCTATTCCGGCTTTCATGGGGATTTCCAACCTCTGGGTGGTGCTGATGTTATTTACACAATGGGGAATACTTTGGTTTTCACGAAAAAGAGTGACGCAATATTATGAGTTTTTTGGCCGGAAATCGGAGTTGCTGGGAAAATACATGCAACTGCTGGAGTTTATTGAAGAGAGGGAATTTCAGTCTCCATTTCTGTTGGAGTTGCAAAAAAAAGTGCGAACCCCCGACAGGGCAAGCCATATTTTCAGGCAATTAAAAAAGTTGGTAGGACAATTTGAATACCGGCAAAACCTTGTAGTTGCCATGGTTTTTAATTCCCTGTTTTTATGGGATTTACGCTGCGTTTACAAACTGTGGAACTGGCACCGGCACAACCGGCAAAAACTGGCGGCCTGGCTCGATGTAATTGCCGAAACCGATGCACTCATTAGCCTGGCCAACCTGGCATACAACCATCCGGAATTTGTTTATCCCGAAATTCACGACGGCGGTTTCACTCTGCAGGCCAAACAACTGGGGCATCCGTTGCTGCCTGCCGGAAAGCGGGTAAACAACGACCTGTCAATCAACGGATGGGGAAAAGTACTGATTATTACCGGCGCCAACATGGCCGGGAAAAGTACCTTTTTGCGTACGGTGGGAATCAACCTGATTCTGGGTCGGACAGGCACTCCGGTTTGTGCAGAAAACCTGGTTTTCAATCCGGTAAAAGTTTACACCAACATGCGCACCACCGACAACCTGCTCAAAGACGAATCGTACTTTTTTGCCGAACTGAAACGCATAAAAACTGTACTCGACCGCCTGGAAAACGGCGAAAAGATTTTTGTTATTCTCGATGAAATGCTGAAAGGAACCAATTCGGTGGACAAACTGAACGGTTCGCGCGAACTGATTCGTAAATTACTGGAGCTGAAAGCTGTGGCCTTAATTGCCACCCACGACCTGAAAATCAGTGAAATGGAAGATGAATACCCGCAAATGGTGTTTAACAAATGTTTCGAAATCAAACTTGAAAACGATGAAATGGTTTTTGACTACCTCCTTACCGATGGCGTTACCAAAACCATGAATGCTACCTTCCTCATGAAAAAAATGGGTATAATTTAAGTAACTTTATCGCCAGAAAATTAATTTGAAATTTCTTTGATTTTCAGCCTTAAAAAAATTAACCGAGTATGGAAAACTTTACAAATTCAATTTTACTGCCTGAAAATTTACCTGAAATTGAATCGAATACTTTTAACCTTTTAGACAAGAAATATTTGAGGATACTCCTTCTCCAAAACCTTATTTTATATTTGTTGCTATCCGGCGCACTGGTTATATTTTTACTTCTCACCGAACAGAAACCACCAATATTCATCACGCTCTCCGTAAGCCTGATAATTGTTTTGGCAGTCGGCTTGTCGTTGGCGATTACCGTTTTAGGCTTCCCAAAAAAAGGGTATTTGGTGCGCGAAAAAGATGTTTCGTTCCAAAAGGGATTAATTACCTACAAACTCACAACTGTGCCTTTTAACCGCATTCAGCATGTAGAAGTAAATCAGGGCATTCTTGCCAAAATGTATGGGTTGTCATCAGTAAAAATTTATACCGCAGGCGGTACTTCCAGCGATCTGGTAATTCCGGGGTTGCCGGTTGACGATGCCCAAAAACTCAAAGCATTTTTATCAGAAAAAATCAGCGAGCATGAATAAACCCGACCTCTCAATTCCCACCCGGCAATCGGTTAAAGGGCTGGCGCTCATTTTTATAATCAGCATTCGGCAGGCCATCAAAATGTTCTGGCCATTGATTCTGATCCTGGTTATTCAAAATGATATATTTAAGGACAGGTTGGTTGTGGTAATTTCAATTTTGACCGCATTGATTTTGCTGGTTGTACATACCATTCTTTACTACCTCAATTTCTATTTTTTTGTTGCCAACGGAGAATTTGTTTTGAAAAAGGGTTATTTGCGAAAAAAGGTATTATCGATTCCCCTCGACCGTATTCAGAGTGTTAACACCAAACAGAACCTTATTCAGCAGTTGTTAAATGTGGTGTCGCTCGAAATCGACACTGCCGGAACCATTGGCATGGAACTGAAAATTCACGCCCTTGAAAATTCGTTTTCAACCGAATTGCAAACTTTGCTCCGTTCGGCAAAAAAAGAAAAGCTTGATTGGGCAACCGATGAACTGCAGGAAAAAACAGAAGCTGAAGAAAAATTAATTTTAAAACTTTCAACATCAGATTTGTTAAAAATTGGGATCAGCCAGAACCATCTTCGTGCAGGTCTGATAATTATTGCTTTTGGGTTTCAGATTTTTCAGCAAATAGAAGATTTATTTCAGGAAAAAGCAGAAGAATATTCCAATGAATTGATCGGTTTTATGTCGAATTCAAGTTGGGCATTAATTGCTTTCCTGCTGGTATTTTTCCTTTTAGTTTCCATCATTTTTTCACTTTTTCGCACGCTGCTTAAATATTTCGATTTTAAACTCCTGAAAAAGGAAGACACTTACCGCGTTGAGTCGGGGCTGATAAACAAACGGAATGTGATAATTCCGCACAATAAACTTCAGGAACTGAATTGGGAAACTGGCCCGATAAAACAAATTTTCGGTATCTACAACCTTGTTTTCAAACAGGCTGTAAGCGGGCAAAACCGAAGACAACAGGTAGTTGATGCGCCGGGTTGTTTGAGCAGGCATTTGGAGCTGCTCAAAACAGATTTGTTTGGTGATGAGCAACTTTCACTCAATCCAAAAATTTATTCAGATAGTTATTATTTCAGACGGTTGTGGATTTTATTCGGCTGGCTGCCGGTTATTATTGCCACTCCATTTTTATTTTCAGAATGGCGTTTCTGGGGTGGTGTTGTGTTCTGGCTTTCACTATCGGCGGGCTACAGTTTTCTAATCCTAAAAAAACGATATTTCAGGATTAACAACGACCAAATCAGGGTTTCAAAAGGTGCCATTTCGCACAAATGGGAACAGATGAAATTATTTAAAATCCAGTCGGTTGAATTTCGCCAAACCATTTTTCAAAAACGCCGATCGCTGGCCAGCCTGCATTTAACAAATGCCTCCGGAACAATCACTATTCCTTATATCGGGGAAATGATGGCCAAACAGATATACAATTACCTACTTTACCATACTGAGATTTCGGAAGAACGGTGGATGTAATATCTTTAGCTATCTCAAAAATATTAACTTTGGTCATTTTTATGAAATTGAGGATAATCAACTAATTAATTAGCAAGATTAAAAGCAAGATAAGATGAAAAAAATTGGTATTCCTTTTCTGTTTTTGTTTTTAACCATTCAGGTAATAGCCCAGACTTACCAGCCCACATGGGAATCTATTGACAGCCGGCCGGTGCCGCAATGGTTTGAGGATGTGAAATTTGGAATTTTTATTCACTGGGGAGTTTATGCTGTTCCGGCCTGGGCGCCTGCCGATGCCGATATTGGTATTTATGCCAAATATTCGGAATGGTACTGGTGGCGGATAAACGAAGAGAGCAAAGCCGGAAAACTTTTCCGCGATTACCATAACAGTATGTACGGCGAAAATTTCAAATACCAGGATTTTGCGCCCCTATGGAAAGCACAGCATTTTGAACCGGACCATTGGGCCGATGTGTTTAAAAAAGCCGGTGCCAGATATGTGGTGCTTACATCGAAACATCACGAGGGGTTTACGCTTTGGCCCAGCGAACAAAGCTGGAACTGGAACAGCGTGGACATTGGCCCGCACCGCGACTTGTGTGGCGACCTGACCAAATCGGTAAAAGATGCCGGCCTGCACATGGGATTTTACTATTCGTTATATGAATGGTACAATCCGTTGTATCACAACAACCTCGGAAAATATGTGGATGACCACATGATACCGCAAATGAAAGATTTGGTTAACCGCTACGAACCCGATATTTTCTGGACCGACGGCGAATGGGACCATCCAAGCGAAAAGTGGAAAAGCACTGAATTTCTGGCCTGGTTGTATAACGAATCGCCGGTAAAAGACCGCGTTGCAGTGAACGACCGCTGGGGAAAGGAAACCCGTGGCGTAAATGGCGGATATTTTACCACAGAATACGACCTGGTGCACGACCGCGACGGTGTGGGCGAAGTGGAACGTCCCTGGGAAGAGTGCCGCGGAATAGGCACTTCGTTCGGGTATAACCAGATTGAAACTCCTGACAATTATATGACTTCGGATGCTTTGGTTGATTTACTCATTGCCAAAGTGGCCGGTGGCGGAAATCTTTTACTCGATGTTGGCCCCACTGCCGACGGACGGATTCCGGTTATTCAGCAGCAACGCCTGCTCGATATGGGTAGCTGGCTCGAAGTAAACGGCGAAGCAATTTACGAAACACGCAAATGGGAAGGTTCAACTTCCAACAACACAGAAAATATTTATTTCACTAAAAAGGGAAACGATTTGTATGTTCTTTGCACCGAATTTCCTGAAAAGCCGATTACCGTAGAAGGAATTAAAAATGCCGGAAAAGTTTCCATGCTGGGTTTTGATGGAAATGTCAAATCAAAAAAATCGGGAAATAGAATCACCATAACACCGCCGGTTTTAACGCCTTTAACAAATCCCAGTCCGTATGCCTGGGTATTCAAAATTGAAAATTCACTATAAATTATAACAACATGAACAAAGCTCAACAATTTTTAAAAGTACACAAACTGTATTCTTCGGAAATTGACATTCATTCAATTACCGATGATTTTATTGCCGAAATGAAAAATGGCCTTGAAGCCAAACCTGGCTCGCTGCAAATGATTCCAACGTATTTGGGTGCCGAAGGGAAAATTAAACCCAACGAACCGGTTGTGGCTATCGATGCGGGTGGTACCAACTTCAGAGCAGTAAAAATGTCGTTCGACGAAAACCTGAACCTGGTTACCGAAAACTTGCAGCAACGAAAAATGCCAGCCATCGACGAAGAGTTGTCAAACAAGGAATTTTTTGCCACGCTGGCCGCTTATCTTACAAGTTACAAAGATGTTTCAGAGAAAATAGGTTTTTGTTTTTCCTATGCAGTAGAAATGTTTCCAAACAAAGACGGCAAACTGCTTGAATGGAGCAAGGAAGTAAAAGCCCCCGAAGTAATTGGTCAGATGGTGGGTAAAAATCTGCTTGAAGCAATGGGAACACCGAATAAAGAAATTCTTTTGATGAACGACACAGTTTCAACCCTGCTGGCAGGCCAGGCTGCTACGGCTGGCCGTAAATTCGATACCTACATTGGGTTCATTCTTGGCACAGGAACAAATGCATGTTACATCGAGAAAAACAAGAACATTACAAAAACGGCAGACCTCGATCCGAAAGGAAACATGATTATTAACATCGAATCGGGAAATTTCAGTTTGATGCCGCGCACCGACATCGATGTTGCTTTCGATAACACCACAAAACAACCCGGACGTTATACGTTCGAGAAGATGATCTCAGGCGGCTATTTTGGCGGACTTTGTACCACAGCATTAAAATTGGCTGCTGCCGAAGATGTTTTCAGTTCCGAAAGCAGGGTGAAAATGAAGAATATGGATGAACTGACTTCGGAAGAAGTAAATAATTTCGTTTGTGGAATTGATTTGCCTGCAAATACGCTATCGACTGTCCTTTTAAGCAAGGAAGACAAAGAGGCTGCTGCCGAAATTATCAATGCGCTGATTACACGCGCTGCAAAACTAACGGCTGCCAGTCTGGCCGCAGTAATTCTGAAAACCGGCAAAGGAAAATCGGCCGATAAACCCGTATTGATGACCATTGAAGGTACCACATTCTACAAAATGAACAACTTCCAGGTGATGTTTGAAGCCTTCCTGCAGGGTTTCTTTTCGGGCGAAAACCGTCGTTTTTATGAAATTGTGGAAGTGCCCAACTCGAGTCTCATTGGGGCCGGTATTGCAGCAATTGTGAATTAATACAACCCATTTACTCTGACGGGGCTATTAGCGCCGTCAGAGTAAAAATTAATTGAAAAACTTCACAATTACCGAGAATAAATCTTTTTTCATCAGGGGTTTGGCCAGGTAATCGTCGCAGCCGGCAGCCAGGGCTTTTTCCCGGTCGCTTGCCAGTGCATAAGCGGTTTGAGCTACCACAACTACCTGTTTGCTGAGCTCTTTTATTTTTATGGTTGCAGAATACCCATCCATAACCGGCATTTTAATATCCATTAAAACAAGGTCGATTCCGGGATTGCTCTGAAAAAGTTCAACAGCTTGTTTTCCGTTATTGGCAAACAGCATTTTTTTGCATTTGCCTTCAAAAAGTTTTGACAAGTATATATGGGTAACCTCATCGTCATCAGCCACAAGAATGGTTAATCCGGAAAGAATATTATCTGTTTTATCCGCTTCACTTGTCAGATTGTTTTCACTCGCTTTTTCCAACGAATAACTCATGTCTTTCTGCTCCGGTTCCGTTCCGGCATCATCTTCCAGCTCATCTACATCTGCACAATCAATAAAAACCAACCTGAAGGATTGGTTTTCCACTTCAGTTTCCATCCCGCTTATTCCAAATATTTTTACCTCCACAGGGCTTTGGTTTATGTTTAAGTGAATTGTTATTCCGCCGTTACCTTTTCCTGCTTTCAAACTTTTCAAAAAGTAAATAAACTTCCCTTGAAATTCCTGTGGGATGAATTGCGAAAATTTTTTGTTTATGAGGTTTTCACTTTTGTTTTGCAGAACATTGCAAGCAACACTATTGATTTTTTTAATCTGAGAGTTTTGATCAACAACGAGATAACCAACCGGGGCATTCAAATATAAATTGGAATACCATTCGTATTCATCAATCAAATTTTGATAAGTAGCAAGAAGAATGGAAAAAATTTGTTCAGGATTTGACTGGTTTGAGGCAATGGTTTTGGACAGCTGCATCAAATCATTTAAAAAATGTAACCCATTACCCGGCGCTTCTTTTGAGAAATTATGGGATTTTTTTGACCAGTCGTTTTCATTTTTGTATTCCAATGGTTCAATCATAACGTGGAAGCATTAATAAAAAACAAGGTAGTTATTTTTTGTAATATAAGCATGAAAATTATCAAAATAAAAGTTTCGGTTGCAGCTAAAAAAGAAAGGGCAGCTCATCAGCTGCCCTCAAATGTTAACCCCCAAACACACAAGCAATACAGAACGTATTGCCCTACAAATGTAAAAAACTTTTTTCCTTGTCCAAATATATATTCGTTTTTTTTTGAAAAAAGATCAGCAATTGCAGGTAATAAAAAAATGCACTAATGAAGCAATGGCAGCACCGGCAACTGGTCCGAGCGCCGGAATCCATGAGTAGCTCCAGTCGTTATCGTCTTTATTTTTTAATGGAAGCAGAGCATGAATGATTCGCGGACCCAGGTCACGTGCCGGATTGATGGCATACCCGGTTGTTCCGCCCAGGCTCAGTCCCAGTGCAAAAACCACCAGAGCAACCGGTAGCGCTCCAAGCGAACCGAGTCCGACTTTGGTGCTTCCTAAACTTTCATATTCCAAATGGGGCATTGTAATCATCAACACAGCCAGAACCAAAATGAACGTTCCCACTGTTTCCGAAAAAAAGTTATTGCGGTAATGCCTGATGGCCGGAGCGGTGCAGAAGCAGGATTTTTTGGCTCCGGCAGCAGTTGTAATTTTAAAATGGTTTCTGAAAAAAATGTAAACAACCAAAGCTCCCAGCATGGCCCCCAGCATTTGCGCCAGAATAAACGGAAATACCTTTGCCCACTCAAACAATCCGCTAAAAGCCAGCCCCATTGTTACTGCCGGATTGATGTGCGCACCGCTTAAATCGGCTGTGGCCAAAACGGCCACAAAAACGGCCATGGCCCATCCTGCAGTTATAACTATCCAGCCACCTCCATGGCTGTGCGTTTTTTCAAGGTTTACGTTAGCCACTACGCCATTACCTAACACTATCAGAATAAAAGTGCCTAAAAATTCTCCAAAAAGTTCAATCATTGATTTCTGTTTTAGTTTATTAATCCTGAAAGTAATAATATTTAGCTATTTCATTAAACTGTTCAATTTGCTCTTTTTGCCATTTTTTCTTTTTACCCAGTTCTTTTGCCATCAGTTTAGCTACTTCCGGAGCAATGCGTACGCTTTCCCGGGCATCGAGAAAAAGGGCTCTTGTCCTCCTTGCAAGTACATCCTCAACTGTGCGGCCCCACTCCTTTCTGACAGCCCATGCTACCTGTGATTTGCGTATTTGCAATTTTTCGCTCAGCCATCCGCCCCAACCGTTTTCTTCCTCTTCAATGGCCAAAATTTCTTCCTTGTCCAGTCCGTATGACGCCATTGGGTCGGTTGGGTCCATGTCCATACGATAACCATGAACAGGCAAGTGGTGTGTTATGCAATCACGTTCTGCCAGGCCTCCCAGCATAATGGCTTTATCTATAGTATCTTCAGCCATTTTCCGGTAAGTGGTCCACTTGCCGCCAATTATGGTTATCAAACCAGAAACGGAAATCAGAATTTTATGTCCGCGGGAAATTTCCTTGGTCGCCTTTTTTCCTCCCTCTGGTTTAGCCAGGGGTCTAAGTCCTGCAAAAACGCTTAGTACATCCTTTCGGGTGGGTTGTTTAACCAGATATTGCCCGGCGGTTTGCAGAACAAAATCAACTTCCGAATCCAGTGCCACGGGCTCAAGTGAATGATTTTCTATTAGCGTGTCTGTTGTTCCCACAACCACGTGGTTATGCCATGGAACGGCAAACATTACCCGTCCGTCGGAAGTATGGGGAACCATAATGGCATAATCGTTGGGAAGATAGCTTTTATCCAGAATCAGGTGAATTCCCTGGCTGGGCGTTATCATTTCGGGTTTTCCGGGTTCGTCCATTTGAATGACTTCATCGGCAAACACACCGGTGGCGTTAATAACCACTTTCGATTTAATTTTAATCTCTTCTCCGGTTTCCTGTTCTACTGCAACCACGCCGTTTACAAGTTCACCGTTTTTCATTAGTTGGGTAACTTTGCAATGGTTCAGTAAAGTAGCGCCATAATCAACTGCAGTTAAAGCAAGTGTAACGGCCATGCGCGAATCGTCAAACTGACCATCCTGATATATTACACCACCTTTTAATCCTTCCTGTTCAACCGTTGGTAAAGCTTCAATAGCTTCCTCCCGCGACAAATGTTTGGAAGGCCCGAGGCCCAGTTTCCCGGCCATAAAGTCGTAAACCTTCAATCCAACGGTATAAAAAGGTCCGCCCCACCAATCGTAAGTTGGAATTATAAACGACTGGTTGGTTACCATGTGTGGCGCATTTTTAAACATCAGACCGCGTTCTTTCAGTGCCTCGAAAACCAGTGAAACATCGCCCTGTTGTAAATAGCGGACACCGCCGTGAACCAGCTTGGTACTGCGGCTCGAAGTCCCTTTCGAAAAATCGACCTGCTCGAGCAATAGGGTTTTGTAACCGCGCGAAGCAGCATCCACGGCACATCCCAGCCCGGTAGCTCCCCCGCCAATTATCACAATATCCCACTTTGTTTTCCTTATTTTTTTCAGAGTTACTTCTCGTTCCATAACTTTATTCTTTGTTTGTTTTCTGATGATTCATCAATGTGATTCATACCACGCCTTGCTTCTTTCCACAGCCTTTTTCCAGTTCGAAATCACTTTTTCAAATTCCGCCCTGTTTTCAGCCGGTTGAAATTTGCGGTCCACCTGCCACTGTTCTTTCACATCAATTATACTTTTCCAGAAACCGGTTGCCAGACCTGCCAGATAAGCTGCTCCCAAGGCAGTTGTTTCAGTTACTTTGGGTCGAATAACATCGGTATTCACCATATCGGCCTGAATTTGCATGAGCAGATTATTTACTGCAGCGCCACCATCCACCCGAAGTTCATGCACATCAATACCGGAATCTTCAGCCATGGTTTCTATCACTTCCATTGAACGTAATGCGATGGCTTCAAGTGCTGCCCGGGCGATATGAGCTCTCCCGGTTCCGCGGCTCAATCCGATGATGGTTCCGGCAGCATATTGATCCCAATGCGGAGCCCCCAGACCGACAAAGGCCTGCACAAACGAAACACCACCGCTGTCGGGTACCTGCGATGCCAGGTCCTCAATTTCAGCCGAAGATTTGATAATTCCCAGTTGATCGCGCAACCACTGAACCACCGCGCCGGCCACAAAAATGCTCCCCTCAAGCGCGTAAGTGGTTTTACCGTTTACCTGCCAGGCAATGGTTGTAAGCAGTTTATGTTTTGAAGCAATGGGTTTGCTGCCGGTATTCATAACCACAAAACAGCCTGTACCGTAAGTGTTTTTCACCATTCCTTCTTTTATACACATTTGTCCGAATAACGCAGCCTGCTGGTCGCCGGCAATTCCGGCCACAGGAATTTCTTCCCCGAGCAATTCCTTTTCTGTTTTCCCGTAAATCTCGCTGCTTTGTTTTACTTCGGGCAGCATTTCTTTCGGAACTCCCAGTATTTCAAGCAATTCATCGTCCCATTCCAGAGTATGAATATTGAAAAGCAAAGTGCGGCTGGCGTTGGTAACATCAGTAATGTGAAGTTTTCCACCCGTAAGTTTCCAAACGAGCCAGGTATCCACGGTTCCAAAAGCCAGTTTTCCGGCTTGTGCCAGTTCGCGAATACCTTCCACATTGTCCAGAATCCACTTTATTTTTGTTCCGGAAAAGTAGGCATCGATAACCAGACCGGTTTTTACAGCAAAAGTATGTTCCAATCTGCGGTCTTTTAATTCGTCGCAGATGCCTGCAGTTCTCCGGTCTTGCCAAACAATGGCGTTATAAACCGGCTCACCGGTTTCACGGTTCCAAATCAAGGTGGTTTCGCGCTGATTGGTAATTCCAATGCCGGCTATTTCCGAAGGAGAAATTTCATTTTTTTCCAAAACTTCGCGGGCTACTCTCAATTGACTTTCCCAGATGTCGGACGGACGGTGTTCCACCCATCCCGGTCGGGGATAAATCTGTTCGAATTCCTGTTGGGCAGTTCCGGTAATTTCGCCTGAATGATTGAATAGAATGGCCCGGTTACTAGTGGTGCCTGAGTCGAGTGCAAGAATGTATTTACGCATTGTTCTGATTAATTTTATTGATTTTTTATGCTTTGAAAATACAACATTTCTGCTAAATTGAAAGAAAATATTTCATTCTTCTTATTTTTGCCATGAAATAAATGAAGATGAATATTAAGACAAACAAGGTTGGGATTATCGGAAGTGGAAGCTGGGGTACTGCCATTGCCAAAATGCTGCTGGAAAACGCGGAACAAATCAACTGGTTTTTTCGCAGAACAGAAACGATAGAGAGCTTTAAAGCATTGGGAAATAATCCACGGTATTTGCAAAGTGTGGAATTTGATGTTGACCGGATTCATTTTTATAATGATGTAGATTTGCTTGTTGATGATTCTGACATCATTATTTTAGCTGTTCCGTCTGCCTTCCTTCCCGAAATGCTTGACGGACTGAAAACCGACCTCAGTCAGAAATATTTTTTGTCAGGAATTAAAGGAATTGTAACCAGTGAAAACCTTTTGGTAGTAGAGTACCTGAACAAGTATTTTGGCGTTCCGAATGAAAGTGTTGGGGTAATTGCAGGTCCGTGCCACGCTGAAGAAGTGGCACTTGAAAAGTTGTCGTACCTGACTTTAGCCAGTACCGACGAAGCCAAAGCCATCAGCTTTGCCAAACTGCTTCAAAGCCATTACATTTCCGTTTCAACATCCGACGACATCTGGGGAACAGAATATGCCACTGTTATCAAAAACATTATTGCCATTGGCGCAGGGGTTGCACACGGACTTCGTTATGGCGACAATTTCCAGGCTACGCTGGTTTCCAATGCCATTCAGGAAATCAAACGTTTTGTGGATGCCGTTCACCCCATTTCCCGCGACATCAAAGATTCGGCATACCTTGGCGATCTGATAGTTACTGTATATTCTCAATTCAGCCGGAACAGGTTGCTTGGTACACTCATTGGCAGAGGTTATTCGGTACGCAATGCTTTTCTGGATATGAACATGGTGGCCGAAGGATATTACGCCTCGAAATCCATTCACGTAATCAACCAGCAATATAATGTTTCCATGCCAATATGTGAAACGGTTTACCGGATTTTGTATGAAAATGCACCGCCGAAAAAAGAGATGTTGCTGTTAACCGGGAAACTGAGTTGAAAAGATAGTGTCGTTTCTGATTGCGCGGTTCGCCCGAATGGATGCCTTCGGCAGAAAGCACTCCCCAAACAGGTCTTCTATCGCATTTCTTTATAGGCATTTATCAATCCACTGGTAGAAGCATCGTGTCCGGTAACCGGCTTGTCACTTTCCAATTCGGGCAAAATAGCGTTGGCCAGTTGTTTCCCCAGTTCCACACCCCACTGGTCGAAACTGTAAATGTTCCAGATAATTCCCTGCACAAAAATTTTGTGCTCATACATGGCAATTAAAGAACCCAGTGTTCGCGGAGTGAGTTTTTTTAACAGGATGGAATTGGTGGGTACATTCCCCGGAAATACTTTGAACGGTGTGAGTGCAGCAATTTCCTCATCCGATTTTCCGGCGGCTTTCAATTCGGCAATCACTTGTTCTTCCGTTTTTCCAACCATCAGCGCTTCAGTTTGTGCAAAAAAATTGGCCAGCAGTTTCTGGTGGTGGTCGCCAATTTGGTTGTGGTTAATTGCAGCAGCAATAAAATCGCACGGAATCAGTTTGGTGCCCTGGTGAATGAGCTGATAAAAAGCGTGTTGCCCGTTGGTTCCAGGTTCGCCCCAAATGATTGGGCCGGTTTGATATTCCACCGGTTCGCCGTTGCGGTCCACATATTTTCCGTTACTTTCCATGTTTCCCTGCTGGAAATAAGCGGCAAAACGGTGCATGTACTGGTCGTAAGGCAAAATTGCCTCGGTTTCGGCGCCGAAAAAATTATTGTACCAAATTCCGAAAAGCGCAAGGATTACCGGGATATTTTTATCGAATTCGGTGTTGCGGAAATGGTTGTCCATAGCATGGGCGCCTCCCAGAAGCTCAATATAGTTTTCAAAACCAATTCCCAAAACAATGGAAAGACCGATAGCTGACCAGAGCGAATAACGGCCGCCTACCCAGTCCCAGAACCGGAACATATTTTTAGTATCGATGCCAAATTTCGCCACTTCTTTTTCGTTGGTGGAAACAGCCACAAAATGGTTTTTTACAAAACCTTCATCATTTGCGGCTTCTAAAAACCACTCCCGGGCCGTATTGGCATTGGTCATGGTTTCCTGCGTGGTAAACGTTTTAGAGGCCACAATAAATAGTGTGGTTTCCGGATCAACCTTTTTCAGCGTTTCAGCAATGTGCGTTCCGTCCACGTTGGAAACAAAATGCAAATTAAGGTGATTTTTGTAAGGTTTCAGCGCTTCGGTAACCATTAACGGGCCGAGGTCGGAGCCGCCGATGCCAATGTTTACGATATCGGTAATGGCTTTGCCGGTATAACCTTTCCATTCGCCGGAAATTACTTTTTCAGAAAAACTTTTCATTTGGTCGAGCACTGCATTGACCTCGGGCATTACATCTTTTCCGTCAACCAAAACGGGTGCATTGCTCTGGTTGCGCAAAGCCACATGCAGTACGGAACGGTTCTCGGTGGCATTAATTTTTTTACCCAAAAACATGCTTTCAATGGCATCTTTCAATTTACATTCTGTGGCCAGTTCCAACAGGATTTCGCGTGCTTTATCATCAACAATGTTTTTCGAGAAATCAACAAGTATATCTTCAAACTTCAGTGAATAATTTTGAAAGCGGTTGGAATCCTTTTCGAAAATTTCTTTCATGTGGGTGCCTTCAAAACTAAAATAATGATCTTCCAGTTTTTCCCAGGCTGCTGTGGTCATCGGATTTATTTTTGGCAACATATTTTTTATTTTTTTTGATGGTTTCGAATACAATTTCAGTTCGTTAAAACAGGAATCATTGCATCATTTTTAGCGATACTATGACGAATACTGTTGCAAAGATAATTTTTTGAAGATATTACCGCTATTTCCGTAACCATGCTTAATCAATTTTTAAGTTTTCCGGTTATTCCGGAAATTGAATAAATCAAATTCCGAACCGTTGAGTTATTTTTTTTAATTTTAGAGTCAAATTAAAATCGATATATTAAAAGATAACCTATGAAACAATTCTTTTTCGCTCTGCTGATTCTGTTCATGGGAACAGGATTATTTGCCCAAACCAAATCCATCCAAAAATCGCCGGTTTTAACCGAAGCATCACCCGAAAGTGTTGGGATTTCTCCCGAACGCCTGGCCCGAATCGACCAAATGTGTGAAGAGGCTGTTTCAGAAGGCCAGGTTCCGGGAATTGTTACACTTGTTGCCCGCGACGGAATAATTGTGCACTGGAAAGCTTACGGACTGGCCTGTAATGAGGAAGGACGCAAGCTTAAACGCGACGATATTTTTCGAATTGCTTCACAAACAAAAGCCATTACATCAACGGCTGTTATGATGCTTTGGGAAGAAGGAAATTTTCAGCTCGACGATCCCATTTCGAAATATATTCCAGAATTTGAAAATCCCCAGGTGCTGAGTTCATTTGAAAACAACGATACCACATGGACAAGAATTCCTGCAAACAAAGAAATTACAATACGGCACCTGCTCACCCACACATCAGGCATTGGGTACGGAATGGTTGACGGTGACGAACGCATGAAAATGATTAGCCAAAAAGCTTGTATTACCGAACTGTTTACCACGGAGGAGGTTTATATTGGCGATGTTGTAAAACGGCTTGCCAAACTGCCGTTGCACCACCATCCCGGCGAAAAATATACGTACAGTATGGGTGTCGATGTGCTGGGGTACCTTGTTGAAGTGGTTTCAGGAATGCCGTTCGATGAATTCCTCAAAACCCGTATTTTCGATCCACTTGGTATGAACGACACCCGGTTTTATTTTCCCGAATCGAAAGCTGACCGCCTGGTAGCCGTTCAGCGCAAAGTGGACGGAAAGTGGAAGAAATATCCGGTTACTTTTTACGACCCGGAGTATCCGGTGAAAGGTGCAAAAACCTTTTTCTCAGGGGGCGCCGGGCTTTCGAGTACTGCAAAAGATTATGCTACTTTTCTGCAAATGTACCTCAATGGCGGCGAATACAACGGAGTGCGCTTATTGAGCCGGACTACGGTTCGTAGTATGATGGGAAATCAATCCGGTGAACTGTTTCCCGGAATTGAAAGATACCACGGACTGTCATTTGGCGTGGTTACACCCGAGGGGCAGCGCAAGGGTGGTTGGGGCAGCACCGGTACTTTCGACTGGGGCGGCTATTTCAATACGCAGTATTTTGCCGACCCGGCAGAAAACATCATTGGCATCATTATGAAACAAACCCAGGGCCCCACCAATGACCAGACAGGCTGGAAGTTCAGGCAACTTGTTTTTCAAACCATAGATGACTGAGATAAGAATGGCATTATTAATTTTAGGATAACAGAATGATCAGCGATTGAATTTAAACTTTGGTCTCAGGTCTTCCGTCTTCTGTCTAATCTTTTTAAAATGAACAGAGTAAAAGAGCTCGCAAAAATGATTGACCACTCCATTCTTCATCCAACCATGACAGATGAAGATTTACGCAGGGAGTGTGAAGTAGCTAAAAAATACGAAGTAGCATCGGTTTGCGTAAAGCCGTATGCTGTAAAACAAGCCGTTGAAATACTCAAAGGCAGCGATGTGCTCGTGGGATGCGTAATCGGTTTTCCGGCAGGAAATTCGGCCATCGAAGTAAAAGTGTTTGAAGCCGAGGTGGCCTGCAACGACGGCGCTGTGGAAATCGACATGGTAATTAATATCGGCAAAGCATTGCAGGGCGACTGGAACTACATCGAACGCGAAATCGGCGCAGTAACCCAAAAATGCCACGAAAACAGGGCCATTGTGAAAGTAATTTTTGAAACCGATTATGTAACCAAAAAAGAGGACATCATAAAATTGTGTGAAATTTGCACCAGGGTTGGCGCCGATTTTGTAAAAACTTCCTCAGGTTTTGGTTTTGTTAAAGGTGACGACGGAAAATATTCCTACACCGGAGCAACCATTCCCAACCTCGAGCTGATGAAAAAAAGTGTTGGCCCGGCGGTGAAAGTAAAAGCAGCCGGCGGGGTACGTACGCTCGATGGTTTACTGGCTGTTCAAAAAGCCGGATGCAGCCGTTGCGGCGCCACTGCCACCATTGCCATGATGGAAGAAGCAAAACAGCGGTTTGGAAGCTAATTAACTGAAACCCGTGAGTTGGTGATTTCAGTTCGCTATTTCACTACTGAACCGCTACTTCCTGATGATTTTGTGTGTGGTGGAACTGCCGTTTTCAAAAGTAATTTGTAACAGATAAAAACCCGGAAGTAAACCACTTATATTGAGACTGGTTTGTGGTGTTTTTTCAACAATCATTTCTTTTAAAAGTTGCCCTGAACCGGAAAAGAGCCTTAAAGTGGCAGCATTTTGGTTATGATTAACAAAAAGCATT
>Ga0334883_1000394_pt1 | contig 80420 bp, 69 predicted proteins | sample GraSluR1_MG_6_FD_207230 | JGI IMG/M metagenome (GOLD analysis project Ga0334883, IMG submission 207230) | Sludge microbial communities from methane-producing bioreactor in Wageningen University, Netherlands - Granular Sludge_09_05-R1 | ecosystem: Engineered > Bioreactor > Anaerobic >... | reverse complement strand
TGGCGGCGAAGCCGCCACCAAGCCCCCCTCTCCCCTTCAATTTATAACGCACTGTCATCCTGAACTTGCCTGCTGGCAAGCCATAGCCGTCAAGCTAAGCAATTTTCAATACCCTCGTAGAGCCTGCCTGGCTGGCAGACAGGGGTTGATAGCGATTGGGTTTAAATAGCAAAACCTAAAGCACCCCTGCCTTACTGCCGAAGGCAGGCAGGCCGTAGGGCGTGCAATAGATATTAGGATCCCTTATTGCGCATCTACGAAGCGCTTAAAATCATTTGTATTAATCTCTTCAATCGCTATATGCCCTCTACGAGGGCTATAGTATTAATATTCTGTATAAACCAATCAAAAGAATTGTTTTTATTTATTTGTTTTGTGTCCTTAGCTTGACGGCTATGGCTGGCAAGCAGGCGTAACGCAGTGGAGAGAAGGATCTTATTTTGTAGCATTAATTTCCCTGGACAACAATGATAGATTTTCTCTTTTCAATACTATAGTGGCAAATTGTCTGATTTTTAGGAGTTTCTTCTACACTTGGTGCAAACTTTAGGATGGATAGCACGCAGTACATAATTTCGTTTACCGATGCAAACCGAGTTGGATCGGCGCTTTCACTTGCCCCAGGGGCGTTGGTGCTAAGGTACCCCTGTCGCTTTGCAGCATGTTCACGATCGCTGCCATCAACCCAAGTAATAACCGCATCTATGGGAAGGCCACTTGTATCGTAGGCTTGAATCACCATAGTGTTTTACTGTCGCTTGTCTTGCATGCTGTGGTGTTCCTAGCTTAATAACTCTGTATCGTTACAGCTTATTGTGGACCTCATGCTCCTTCTAATTAGCTTGGTAGGGAACGTCTCTGTCTTCGATAATTTCATTCCTATCGAATTTTTCAAAATAATCTAGCCCACGCTGGCTCAGCGACATCCCCCGCCCGCGTGCTTTTTTTTCCAGGAACTCCTCGAATGATTTTACAGCGTAGTGGTTAATCCTAATGGTATCGTGTAGCGGCTCCCGCTGGAAGAAGTACTTACGCACTTTGTTCCCGTTGGTATCAACAGCGCATCCCGATAGGAGGGTGGGGTAGTGCGACGATAGAAAATTGAGCGCGAGCCGTGGGTTCACAATGCTTTTCACATGTCGATTCAATTCGCAGCTGGGGTGCGAGTGCGAACGAAATCGCTCCATAACCCCACCCGGCTTGCGGGTTTTGGCACCTCCACTTCCATAGCAAAGCCAGTTGATTTCAACAGCTGGGAAACCCTCAAAATCTTTTAAAAACCCTGGAATGGTTTTGGCCTTGATGGGCACAATAAATTCGTCCAGATCAATAAATGCAATCCAGCGCGAATCGTATCGGTGACGTGCCAGGCAATCGTTATATGCAGCGGTTTGTTTTCTCTTGCCTACAATATAGTTGTACTCAATCAACCCCGAGTCGATGTATGGCTGCAATACCTCAACGGTATTATCGGTTGACTCGTTGTTGTAGATATAAAACTTCTGTACACCCTGGGCAACGTGCCAATCAATCCATTCCTTAAAATATGCACCCTCGTTCTTAGCAATAGCGCATATGGTTAGGTAGTGGGTGGGTGGTGCATGGCGCATTCTCCGGTTCTTTATGGCTACCCGGCAAGCCTGAATCGGTCCAAACACAATATGCCCACGTACACGCCTACGCATAACCTTGTTGAGGAAAAAGACAGATAGGATGTTGGCAAGAAATATCCTAACGAATTTCATGGTGCTAATTGTTACTACCAAAGGGTTCAGCAATGTGTCTAATTATCTTTTCTGCAAGGATCGACCAATCGAACTCCTCAATCTTCTTGCGCCCATTTTGGGCCAATTGCTGTCTAAATGGCTCATCGTTCATTAGCCGTTCGATGGCATCGGCAATTCTTTTCGAATTTCGTGTGACAACGATTCCCGTTTGGTTATTCAGTAAAAAGTTATCTGTACCAGATGTTGTTCCCACCAGAGGGATTCCACAGGCCAAGGCTTCGGCAGCCGTATTGCTCCAACCCGCCTGATTCTCGGCAGAGACAAATACATGGGCTCTATGGTAAAGCTCCTGATTTTTCAGAACTGGATGATTCTGGATGAATACGTAAGGGATGCTAAGTTTTAGCTGGCTATTCTTTTTCAGCATCTTATCATTTAAGGGGGTGTCAAAAAGAAGGAGTTCAATATTATACCCTTTTCGCCAGAGCCTTTGGCAGGCTTTTATCACATATTTGGTGCCCTTTTTTTTTCGAGCCATACGGCCATAAGCCATAACAACAAAAGGCTCTAAAGGGTTACGGTCAGCATTAGGTTTCGAGTTGTAAGTGTTTAAGTTTATGCCGCCAAAAGCGGGATATGCAGTAATCTTATACTTTTTTTCGGCCAACTGTAGCAGGTTTGATGAATTGGCAAATATTTCAATAGTAGGATGTTTTCGAAACCGTTTTAGTTTTTCCCTGGGGTGTATGAAGTAGAATATTTTACGTTTTGCATTTGCCTTTAGAACCAGCTGTAAATATTTGGGTTCGGTAAAGAAAAGAGCATCGAGGGTATCGTTTGTAAGCGAATTAAAGGTTTTGACCTTGCCCTTGTAGTTAAACCACGTTGGGTGCAATCCATCGGGCGAGTATATAATGGATGAATGCCCTGCCTTCTCGAACATGTTACCCAACTCCAAAAAGCGCTTAACACCTCCGTAAAGTTTGGTGTGGGGCAAAATAGTACCAATGTGCATTGAACAAAAATATTATCTAGATTAACCGATTTACAAAAGCAATTAACCCTTTGCTTTTGCAGAATGTTTTTGGTGTACGTGTAGCCATCAAGAATTATCCTGATTGCATCCACCATTACGGCTTAAAATTAGCAAAATAATCTCCATTAAGCGAAATTATTTCGGGCGATGGGTATTGTTGTTGTTGGCAAGGCTCAGGAAGTGTTGGGCTTGTGGAGGCTTCACCTATTGAAAGGTGAAAGTTTATACCCTAAAACATAAAAACTCTAAGGAATAGCAGCAGCCTAAAATGCTGATTCATGAACAGCCTATAAAAGATGATTTCCCGTATACTCCACCGCTTCTTAATCTCGTTAAACTCGGGGGTGTTTGCGTACTTGAGCAAGATTTCCCGGGCATAAAGGATTAGCTCCTGCTTGTTGGCCCGAATGGAGTTGCGTATTAAAAACCGATAAACCCCGTACGACTCCTTGTGGTAAACCCACCATAGCAGTCGCTTGTCGATGTTTGGGGCCGTTGCATATTTCTGATAAATGTGTGGTATGGCAATATCGAACATTTGAATTTGAACCGGCCTGTAGCCACCAAGCATAACGCTGCTGCTGGAGTGCCTGTGGCATGCTACCACGCTATCAATTTGTACGTAGTTCTTAATGTTAGCCACCACTTCGTACATGAATAGATTATCCTCCCTGCCTGAGCGCAAGCTCTCGAGGAATCGGATGTTATGTATGGCCGAACGCCTGTAAAGGCACTGCCATATGTAGCACCAGGTTTTGTACCTGCCACGGGCATGGCGGTAAAAATCTGTAAGCGGGTTTTGGTATAGCTGCGACTGGCTTGCTGCATGCTGTATGGGTAAATCGCTCAATGCGAAATTTTCTTGAATCATCATCATTCGCCCGCGCGACATATCGGCATTGTGATTTTCTGCAGCGTTTAGTAGGTTTTGCAGAGTATCGGCAAGGATTAAATCGTCATGATCGACAAAGTACAGGAACTCGCCCCTTGCCATATCTATTCCAGCATTCCGCGCAGCAGAAACACCTGCGTTTGCCTGGTTTATCTTTACAAAACGCTTGTCGTTCGCGGTGAACAGGTCAATTATTGCCTCGCTGTTATCGGTTGAGCCATCGTTAATGCAAATGCACTCAAAGTCGGTAAACTGCTGATTGCTTATAGACTGCAGCGTATCAGTTAGGTATAATTGGCAGTTGTATATGGGTACAATAACTGTAATTTTGGGTGTTGTCACTTTTCAAATTCTGATTTGGTGGGGAATACTGATTGAATGAATTCGGATGCCTGCCTAAACGATGATTCTTTATCGGAAAAATCGTTGATGGTAAACAGCGTTGGCTGATACTTCTTGATATTTCGGATAAGGTTCCATTGCTTATCGATGCAGTCGTATTTAATAAATCCTAGGATGGTAGCAGCAAACCACAGAAAGGTGTTGGATACCCGTTGGGGTAGGGTGTCTTTTTTGTGGTTGTAAATAATTCGCTGGCGACTAGTGCGCCAGTTTAGCACAATGGTGTTTCGGCCCAAGGCATTATCGTATAGCGGCATGATAATTCGTTGCAAATTATTTACATGCCGAAAGGGTGTGATGGTGGTTTGCATTAAGTGCTGCTCTAATGCTTTGAAGTTGTCTGCCATGTAGCTTTTGCGGATAGGCTCAATGGCGTGCTTAAACGACAGGTTAAACTTGATGCCAAGCTGTTTGTATACAAACTTTATGGTACGTGCGGTTTTAACGCTGAAGAGCCTACGTTTTACTTGCGATTTATCGTCCAAGTTAGCAAAACTCCTGCTGCGCTGCTTCATAATTACTATGGGGTTGCCATTGTCATCAAAAAAGAAGTCGGGCTTAACCTCCTTCCCAATGAACATATCATCGCATGCATACAGGAAGTGCTCCGAGAGGTTGGGGATCCTCCACAAAAACATCTCGATGGCATTGCTGTTGAAAAGTGGCAACTTCTCGCTAGGGATAATCTCTTGATGGTCAACTATGCTGATTTTCGGATTATTTGTGTTGAGCCACTCGGGCTTATGGCCATCGGTTACTATGTATATATGATTTATCCAGGGTGCGAATTTCTCCACGCTACGTAGCGAGTACAGCAGCTCGTTGTGGTTTGCCCATCGGCTGCTGCGCACGGAGGATGCCGAGAGGTTTTGCCCATCCTTTTCTAAAGCAGCGTTTTTCTTGGCTAGCCAATTCATATCGCTACCATCTACCCATAAGTATACCAGATCTATTTTCATACTCCGTTCGCCATGTTTAGGTTTGCCATTTTAGTTCATGCCACGGTATAAATTTTAGTATCATTGGAGTGTTGGCTGTGTATAAATTCTGCTTCAAAAAGTTTTACACATACCTTTTTAAGTTTTTTGTTAACGGTTGGCCCTGTTGGAGTGTTGTTAACGTCAATTATGTAAATTTTCTTATCATAGTTGTCTCTCAATACATCCAACTCCCCATAGTCGAGGCCTATCCGTTGGCAGAAGGAAGTTATTAGTTCCATTTCCTTTGCAGTAAGCAGGTTGTTTATGGGGAGAACTTCGGGCTCCTTGATGCTCAGTATATTCTTTGAGAAATTCGCGAACCGAGAGCTAATAGACTTGTACTTAAGGTATCCCCAAATCATTCTACCGTTGATAACAGGAATTCTCATGTCGACCACAAATTGCTTATCGTGCTCGTTGTTTATTACCTTTTGATATATATATCCTACCTCTGGGGTTAGTGGACCCTGAACAATTACCCCGTCATGCGAGGCATTTATTTCACTCTTTTTCACCATTAAGCCCGAAAAGGTGGTTGGGTTAACAATGCTCGAATAACCAAAAACATCTTCAAACACATCATCTACCTTGCTTTTTGAGATGTTGGTGCATCGAAGGTTTACAGCAAGCTCCTTTTGAGCTAAACTTTGTATTACCGAATCGGGTTCCCTATAGGTGGAATCTTGCCAATAAACCACAAGTTGATGATTCTTTTGGGGGTTGTTGGTAATATTATATCCGAGGCTTTTTGCCATCTTATTAATTACAGCCTTTCGGCCAGGGTATTGCGGGTAAAGAAGTATGGTTTTTACCTTATTCCCCGTAGTAATAATTCGACTACCCCATGTAAAGATGTATATAATATTCTTGAAAAGGACTGAGGATGTGGAATGCTTTCGTTTAAACCTATTTTGGATATACATTGTGCAAATTTTAAGTTGTTAATTTTTTTTGATGTCAACACGCTAAGCATATGGTCATTGCTTGCCCCAGTGGGTTTATTCTAAACCAAGTGTTTTATCCATCCACCCAAACAGCTTTTCTCTGTCGCTATCGGGGCAAAGCTCAAGGCTTTGTACGCATAAAAACTTAATGCTTTCATCTCGTTCGCACATCATTATCTTTTTGTCGATATAACCATTTGAGCGCCCGTGTGGTTGCAAGTATGCTAGATTGGGTTTAGCAAAATTTCTATTTCCGGCTAAAATCTCCAGGTGATTGCAAAGCGAAACAAAGTTGAACTGCTTCTGATCTTTAAACTTGTACGAAACATTCCTTTCGAAAACTTGCTGATTTTCGGCAAAGTAGACTTCTACCCTTTTTTTATTTATGGCAAATGGTGTATGGCTAAAAAAGAAGTATCGCCACTTAAACCCCAGCTCTTTGGCCGCTAACCACTGGCCAATGTGGTATGATGGTCTGGGTTGAAAGTCGGGATTGTTAAGTATAAGTATGTTAATCCATTTTAGCAACGAGTTCCATACGAAACGGAATCGTGGCCTCTGTAGCCAGGCTCCCCTCAATACGGGGTTGTTGTTAGCAAACCAATCGTGAGGTTTAGTTTCCCTAATAAGGAAAACATCATCGTTGAAGTATATAAAATTATCGGATAGTCCCTCTATTCGCCAGAGCATGCTCTCAATAGATCTGCTGTTGAAAGTTGGCAAGTACTTTTCAAACCCACGGAATATCTCCTTGTGGTTAACTATTTTAATGGAATTGTTCCGTATAGGGAAATGGGAGCTTATCTCCCTATTTATGTTGGGGTCTTGATTGTCGGTTACTATGAAGATATACCTTACAAAAGGTGCAAACCTTAAGATTGAAAGCACGCAATACTTAATTTCGTTAACCGAGGCAAAGCGAGTGAGGTTTGCCCCAGGAATGGCGCAAAGGGGTTTGCCGTATAGGTAGGGCTTAAGCTTTTCAAGAAATGAGGGATTGCCACCATCAACCCATGTAATTACTACATCTATTGGGGTTGAGCCGGCTAAGCGAGTATCTGGCATTGCCGTAATTTTCCTCAAAAGTATTGATTTTTTACATTTTTTCGCAACTTTGCAAAAAATTAAAGGGGCATATGGGTTCAACTGAAAATGATAGGGTGGCTGCCGTATCGATGATGCGTAACGACAGCTTTTTTGTTGCCAAATGGATTGAGTACTACAGCCAGCAGCTGGGAGCAAAAAACCTTTTTTTAATTCTTGATGGACACGACCAGGAGATACCGGCCAACGCTAAGGATATTAGTGTGATTAGGTTGCCCCACCGCAAGCTTAACCGGGCAAGGGGAGACCGGAACAGGGCCCGATTGGTTTCGTTTTTTGCCAAATCACTATTTCATCGATACCAAGTGGTTATAGCCCATGATATTGACGAGATTTTGGTGGTTGACCCCAACCAGGAGATGGGGCTTGTAGATTATCTGCTTCGTCCCACACGGTTCGCCTCAAGGTCGGGCTTGGGGCTTGATGTGGGGCAGCACATTGATTTTGAGGACGAGATAGATAGCGCCAAGCCTTTTCTCGATCAGCGAAGCTTTGCTCACGTATCGGCGCGCTACACCAAGCCGGTGGTGGCGTACAAGCCTCTGCGCTGGGGCTCTGGTTTTCATAGGGTAAAGGGCAAAAACTTCCGTATTGATAAAAATTTGTTTCTATTTCACTTTGGAATGCTCGATTTCCAAAAATCGAAAGCTAAAATTGGCGACCTGTCGCTGCATAAAGCTGGGTGGCAGGGACACCTCGACCGCAGGCTTCTTTTGTTTGAGTTGATTCGAAACGGCAAGGCTCTTGATGGTGATTTGTTCTTCCCGAAGGCTAGGTTTAGGCAAAGCCTCTTCAGACCGATATATGCTATCAATAAGCCTGGAGTGTTGCGAGAGCGGCCTATTGTAAAAATTCCTGAACGCTTTAGGGGGGTGGTGTAGCTCCAAATTGCTTACCTTAGCCCTCCTCCTATCATATACTAAGTAATAAGGCGTATGGCTCATCCCAAATCGATGTCGAGAGAAACATTTCACTCTTGGATTTATTACTTCAGCCTGTGTTTATTTGTGGTGTCGCTATCTACATCGCGTTTTGTGCTCACGCTTAGCATCGTGTTGATGAGCCTTAACTGGCTGGCCGAGGGAAACTTCAGGCAAAAATTTATACAATTTAGGCGCCAAGATGGGGCCGTAGCCTTCCTGCTTATTTTTGCATTAAGCGTACTGGGTGTGCTTTGGGCGCACGACCGAATTTTTGCGCTGCATGCTTTACAGCACAAGCTGCCCACCCTTCTGCTCCCGATAGTTATGGTTACTTCGCCAGCCTTAACCTCTAAACAGATTAGGACGATACTGTTTCTTTTCATCTCATCGGTTGTAGTGGTTTCGTTTATTGGGTTAGCCATACGAGTAATTCAAAACCCCATAAATTTCAGGGAGGCCTCGCCTTTTGTGCCTGCCACAAACTATAGCATGCTGCTGGTGCTGGCGGCTTTCCAGCTCCCAATATTGGTTAGGCAGATTAGCGAAAAAAGGCTACACCTAATGCTCTCGCTAGCTGTGTCGGGGTGGTTGGTGTATTTTATTTTTTACCTCAGGTCGTTTACCGGATTGGCTTCGCTGGGTGGGGCTTTGGCGTATTTGCTCATTATTATCCTATTCTATCATCAAAGCAAAGCGCTAAAGGTGGGATTTGCTTTGCTAAGCATTGGTGTGCTTGCGTTTGGTGTTTGGCTGTTTAGCTATATGTATAGCATAACCCATACCGAGATTACGCCCGATTTTAGTGCCCTGCCAAAATCAACACAGAACGGAGCTAATTACAAGCATGATACAGCGAATATCCTTCGCGAGAACGGACACTTGGTGTACCTGTTTATAGCCGAAGATGAGCTGCGCGTCGCTTGGAATAACCGTAGCAAGCTAGCATTCGACAGCCTGGATAGAAATAGTGAGCCCTTAAAACACACCCTGTATAGGTATATGGCCTCAAAGGGGTTAACCAAAGACAGCGCAGGGCTTGCCGCACTTACCAACAGGGACATTAAGGCGGTGGAGGACGGTTACACCAACTTTCATTACATTGAGTGGCCTGGATTTTACAGCCGTGTACATATTTTAATGATGGGCTTTTATATGTATTCGGCAAGCCATGGAGCAGACCCAACCTGGAGTACTTTTACCAAAAGGCTTGAACTTTGGAAAGCATCATGGGTAGCCTTTAAAGAGTACCCCCTGTTAGGCTGGGGAACGGGCCATATTGAACGGGCCGTTGAGTATGGTTTGCAAAGGAACAGCTCGGTTCTAGCCAATAGCAACCTTCGTTCGCACAATCAGTACATATCCCTATTGTTGCTTTGGGGAGTTGTTGGTTTTGTTGCTTTTATCTCGCTTTTGGTATACATCATTATAAAAACAAAAGTATATAAGCTATATATATTCAATGTGTTTGTTGTAGTTTTTGCAATAAACGGACTGGTGAACGATCCGCTTGAGGGGCAAGTTGGCCAGAGCATGTTCATGTTCTTCACGCTATTCTACAGCTATTTCTATACAAAAGTATGTAAGGGTAATTCCCTATTCGATTCTCTAGAATCAGTTTAAGCAAATTCGTTTCTGATTCGCTTGAGGCTTTACTGTTAAATTAGCAATCTTACTGCCTATCACAACTGACCGTCTAATCTGTAACTTATTTAGAGCAAACTAATTGCAAATTAAAGCTTCATGGCGGTCACCAGTAATTGCCTATATGCAAAGGCTTAAGCCCGCAAGCATTTCATAGGCTCGTGCCAGCTGCAGTAGTCCTATTCGCAAGTAAAATTTAAACAGGAGTTTAATTTATATCGTAATTTACCTTAAAGCTTGTTAAAATCCTGCTATCTGTGTTCGGCTTTTTGCTCTTGTGATGAAATATATTATGAGCACACAACCTAAAACCCCTTATTGCAAACGTTTGAGGGCAAATGCGTCATTGTTAAACTATGTTTAATACTATTAATGAGTATTAAAATTAAATTTACCGTCCATTTTTTCACTAAGAGTGATTGTATTAATAAACTTCGAGAAATCTCTACCCGTTTTATTAAATCTAAATGTTAATTATGATCAGAACAATTAAGAAGATCCTATTAACCCTTACGTTAGCTGGAGTAACCAGCTTTACCTTTTCGCAAGGTACAGTAAAGGGGGTTGTAGTTGATGCTAGCAACAACGAGCAGCTAGTTGGAGCCTCAGTTATTCTAAAAGGCTCGTCCAAGGGCGTTACAAGTAATGCTTTTGGTGCATTTGAGATGACAGTACCAGCAGGTGAACAAACAATCTTGGTTCAGTTTGTTGGTTACATCAATCTAGACATTGACTTTGCTATTAAAAATGGTGAAACCATTGATTTAGGTACAATAGCCATTGTGCCCGATCAAATTGGTATAGCCGAGGTAAAAGTTTTTGCTTCGGTTGCTGTGTCGAGAAGAACTCCCGTTGCACAATCGAGGATTGAGCCTATTGAACTCGAGGAGAAACTTGGAACGCAGGAATTCCCCGAGATTCTTAAATCGACCCCTGGTGTTTACGCCACCAAGGAGGGAGGTGGATTTGGTGACTCGCGTATTAACCTACGTGGCTTCGAGTCGGCCAACATCGCCGTTATGATTAACGGTGTACCCATGAACGATATGGAATGGGGTGGTGTTTACTGGTCCAACTGGGCTGGTTTGGGAGATGTTACCCGTTTAATGCAGGTTCAGCGTGGCTTGGGTGCTTCAAAGGTAGCGGCTCCATCGCTTGGAGGTTCAATTAATATTGTAACCAATTCAACCGACGCCAAAAAAGGGGGTTCGGTATCGTATGGTATAGGTAACGACAACTACAATAAGGTTAGCTTTTCTGTTTCCACAGGTTTAACAGAGAACAACTGGGCTATTTCACTACTTGGCGCCAAAACAACAGGCGATGGTTATATCCAGGGAACCGAATTTGAGTCGTACTCATACTTTGTAAACATCTCAAAGAGATTGAATGATGACCATCACCTGTCGTTCACCGCATTTGGTGCTCCACAAAAGCACAACCAGCGGAATAGGAATGATAGGTTAACAATCGCCCAGTGGCAAATGGTCCCCGGTAAGTACAAGTACAATCCCACCTATGGTTTCGACATGAATGGCCAGCAGCACGCATCGGCCTACAACGTTTACCACAAGCCACAAATTTCGCTTAACCACTTTTGGAAAATCGATGACAAGTCTAACCTTTCAACTTCCGCCTATGTTTCCATTGGTAACGGATTTGGATATAGTGGTCAAGGTTTCACCTCAGCTTACAGAAGTGCTTGGTACGGCGCCAGCAGCGGTATTCCTAACTCAACCTACATATTTAATGATACCGAGTACAACTTCCGCTCGGTTGATGGTACATTCGACTACGGGACTATTTATGAGCTGAATCAATCGACAAATGATGTTAATGGTGCTATGATGGCCATGTCGAAGAGCGTAAACCAGCATCGCTGGTACGGCTTGCTATCAACATACACCACAAGGTTAACCGATGATATTGATTTTTACGGTGGGGTTGATTTCCGTTACTACAAAGGAATTCACACCAACGAGCTGGTTGACCTTTACGGAGCGTCTTACTTTATCGACCAAACCTCTCGATCGGCGCTAAGCAGCACCGACTGGCAAACCCAGAAGCTTACCGTGGGCGATGTGGTTTACCGCGATTACGATGGCTTTGTTCGTAGCGAGGGTGTGTTTATGCAGGCCGAGTACAACAAGTACGACCTAAGCGCATTCCTTTCGTTCTCCGGATCGAATACAACCTACTGGAGGTACGATCGTTTCTACTACGACGAGGCAGATGCTGAGTCGGAAAGGATTAACTTCTTTGGCTTTAGCGCAAAGGGGGGTGCCAACTATAATATCGATGATCAGCATAACGTATTCACCAACATAGGGATGATATCACGTGCTCCTTTCTTCTCTGGTGGAGCTTTCTTGCAGTCTACCACTAGTAATGTTACCAACCCCAACGCTGTAAACGAGAAAGCCCTTTCTGTTGAGCTGGGCTATGGTTTTGTTTCGTCTATCATCTCGGCTAACCTTAACGTTTACAGAACAGAGTGGAGAGACAAAACGTTGGTACGCGCCATCAATGCCAATAGCCCCGAGAGTTTGGTTGCCAACATGGAGGGCGTTAATGCTCTTCACCAAGGAGTGGAACTTGACTTTGTGGCCAGACCTATCAAGAAGTTGGAAATTACTGGTATGGTATCGCTTGGCGATTGGAAATGGAAGCAGGATGCTGCTGGTTACCTTTACAACCGTCAGGGTGAGCCTACCGATTCGCGCGGTAATGTGGTTGAAATCCAAAGCGAAGAGCATGCTAAGATTGAGGTAAACATTGGCGGAATTCGTGTTGGTAACTCGGCACAAACCACCGCTGCCATTGGCGCCAAGTACGAGCTTATTAGGGGCTTTAGGATGGGAATCGATGGCAACTACTTTGGACGCAACTACGCTTACTACAACATTTCATCGGTTGGCTCAAACCTAAACCCATTGAACTTTGCTCAACCATGGAGGATTCCCGATGCCTTCACCTTCGATTTTCATGCTAGCTACCGCTTCAAAATTGGCGATTTTGATGCAACAATAGTTGGAAACATCAATAACCTTTTTGATGCTGAGTACATCACCGACGCAACGGATGGAGCTAACCACGACTGGTTAACCTCAACTGTGTTCTATGGATTTGGAAGAACATTATCCACCTCACTTAAAATCAAATTCTAAACACCAGACTGATTATGAAAAAACGAAATATATTACTAGCTGGTTTAGCTTTAGCCCTTTTGCAGTTTAGCTGTACCGACTTTAACGACCAGTTTGAGGGGCTCGAAGATTTGACCACGCCCAAGAATCTGGTTACCTATTATTACACGCTAACCGAGGCAAACTACTCAGATATTAGCAAGTTGGCTCTTGCTAAAGCCGAAACCAAGGAGGATAGCGCCAAGGCCAAGTCGATAGCCGATAACATGTATTTTACCGAGAACGTTCCCGCTGGGAACTACGTTCCATATTTGCTCAAGTCCCTTTTTCCTTATGGCGATGTGGGAACAGCAGCAATGGTAACCTACGCCTTTGGCAACGACAAACCCGATTATTTTAGTCAGCTAAGAACAATCAACATTCTTAATGCCGAAGACTACATGGTGGCTTGGGGTAGCCAAACAGAATACCTAGAGGCGCTTACTCGCAAGCATACTCCTGCCGAGAAGCTTCCCCTTGTTCTTAAATCAAAATTCCCCAATGCAGCTGATGGTGAGTATAAGTTCGTTCAGTATGACTACATTGACGAAGAGGATCCTGTGGGACAGGAGTTTTACAAGCAAGACTGGACCGGTCACTCAGTATCATCATCATCGCCCTACGTGCCCATTAGCGAGGAGGGTTGGATGACTGTAGACCTTAAAGGGGCGCTCGATTGGCAATGTAGAGTTTTTAGCGGCAACAATTTTGCACAAGCATCATCGCATAACTCAGGAGCAATTAATGAGGCATACCTCATCTCACCAGAGATTGATTTGACAGATGCCTCTGGTGCAAAGTTTACATTTGATGTTGTTGTTGGTTATTGGAATGCGAATTGCCTATCCGTATTAATCTCGGATGATTTTGATGGTACAGAGAGTGGTATTGAGGAAGCTACATGGACAAATCTTACTTCTAACTTTACCCTGCCCGAGTTTGCTGGAGGCTATTCTCCCTGGGGAAATGCTGGGGTTGCAGATATGAGCAACTACGAGGGTAAAAAGGTTCACATAGCCTTTAAGTACGACGGCGATGGTCGCTCGGCAGACGACAGAGGAGAAGACCCTTTGAAAACCACAACCTATCAGATTGACAACATAATTATATCTTCGTTGCCAACAGGTGAAAAACAATATGTAGTTTATAATTACGACGGCACTACTTGGAGACCAGCCGATAGCAAAAAGTTTGTTGCGCTTCAGCTGGCCGACTACGCAGCCATGGGCAAGGAATATTTCTCCTCGTCAGATGCACCTAAGTATATCCCAACCTTCTTGCTTAACAAGTTTCCTTACGCTCAAGCCGGAGATGTTAAAACTGTGGTATACAGAACCAGTAGTACCGTTACCTACTCTGGGGCCACTGAGTACACATTTGTTGGGGGGCAATGGGTAGCTGAAGATTTCATTGAGGATGTTACCGCACAGTTCAAGGTTTATGAAGCAGGTTGGTTGTTCGATCCTACGGTAGATTATGTGATGGAAAAACCCGACTATCAGCTTGTGGTTGATTACGTGAGGGATAACATCAACCCAGGGTATTTGGATAGCTACAAAACGGCCGAGTTCTACTATGGTTTTGCAAGCTACTATGGTAATGTGAGCTTTAGGCTTAGCTATAGGGACGACTATGCTGAGTTAGACACTGAGCTAAGCGCACTGGAAACTCCAGAAGAGAAGGTAGAACTTCTGTACGAGCGCTTGAAGGAGGGTATGGAGATATTTACCCAGCTACGTTTCCCCGATGCGGTGCCAACTGTAAGTGGTGTTGAGGTTTTCTACAATATCACCACAAATATTTACTATGCAAATGGTACTAGTTCAGCGGATGATGGTTTGCGCATGTACACATTTAAATGTATTGCTGCTGCTTCGGGCGATACCCCCCCGCAATTCGAATACATCTCGGATGAGGTGGTAGAATAGCTTATTTCGACCTCATAAAAAAACCTGCATGGCCTTGGCCACGCAGGTTTTTTTGTCTTATGCGTAATCACACAGCGCGTGCTTGCTTAGTTGTTAACAATTTGTTAATCTTTTGTAAATGGTGGCAATGGGAAGTTGCCGTATATTTACAGGCAAAGATTAAACTTTAAACTAACCATAAAATCTATGAAAATGAGGAGATTAATTTTATCGATGCTGTTTTCAGCGGTGAGCCTGCTGGGTTTTGCGCAGGTTACCACCTCAGGCATGAATGGTCGTGTGCTTGATATCAACAACGACCCACTTCCTGGTGCAACCATTGTTGCGGTGCACGAACCATCTGGCACACAGTATGGCGCTACCACCAACCCCGAGGGGCGTTTTAACCTGCAGGGTATGCGCCCGGGCGGCCCTTACACAGTGGAAGTTTCATTTATTGGGTACTCAAAGGAAGTTTTTTCGGAGATTAGCCTGTTTCTGGGGCAAACGTTCACCTTGGATGTAGTCCTTTCCGAGGGGGTGCTGGAGCTTGGTGAGATATTAGTAATTGGCCGAAAATCATCTGCTTTCCAGACAGACAAAACAGGTGCAAGCACCAACATCTCTAATCAGCAGCTAAAGGAGATGCCAACCATAAGCAGGAGCGTTCAGGATATTGCCCGGCTCTCACCATATGCTAACGGGATGGGCTTTGCTGGTGGCGATGGTCGATCGACCAACTTTACTATCGATGGAGCCAACTTCAATAATAACTTCGGCTTGAGCTCAAACCTGCCTGGTGGTGGTAACCCCATTTCACTGGATGCCATCGAGGAGATTCAGGTTGTTGTATCTCCATTCGATGTTCGTCAGACCAACTTTATTGGCGGAGGAATCAACGCCATTACTAAATCGGGTACCAACCGGTTCACCGGTTCGGTATACAACTACTTTACCAATCAGAATATGAGGGGCAACAATATTGGTGATGTAGATTTTGGCGATCGCGATGAAGAATCGAAAAAAATATACGGTGTAACCTTAGGCGGGCCAATTATTGAAAACAAATTATTCTTTTTTGTGAATGGTGAATACGAGTTGCAACCAGAGCAGGTTGTAACCTGGAGACCATCTGAGGATGGTGTTGCCAACACTGACCTCATGCTATCTCGTGCAAGTGTTGCTGATATGCAAAGGGTAAGGCAACATCTGATAGATAATTATGGCTACGATCCTGGCTCATACAGAGATTACCCTGCTGATATAAGCAACAGAAAACTTTTGGCTCGTATCGACTGGAACATTAACACGGCAAACAAGTTGAGCTTAAGGTATAACTACACCAAGAACCAGTCATGGAACCCAACCAATGGCAATTCAACCGATGCTGGCTTCCGTAATAGGGCCATGGATCGTATTTCTCAGTACTCCATGGCTTTCTAAAATTCCATTTACTCCATGGATAATATTGTGAACTCCTTCTCGCTCGATCTTAATAGCCGTTTCTCTAATAATATATCTAACCAGTTTTTGGTAACCTACACCAAGATTAATGATGTGCGTGGGTCTAACTCCGATCCATTCCCATTTATCGACATTATGTACGGTGTTAGAGGAGATGGCTCTCAGATACTTGAACCATACATCTCGGCTGGATACGAACTTTTCACATGGAATAATGGGGTTAACAACAACATCTTCAACGTTGTTGATAATGTAAACATCTTTCTGAATAATCATAAAATTACTTTAGGTGCCAGCTTCGAGTACCAAATGGCAAACAACTCATACATGCGTAACGGAACAGGCTACTACCGCTATGCTAGTATCGATGACTTCTTGAATCAGGCCGCTCCAAGAGACTTTGCCCTTACGTATGGTTATGATGGTGAGGAGAACCCTTCGGCCGAGGTTGCCTTTAATCAGGTGGGTATTTATGCTCAGGATGAGTGGACTGTAAACGCTAACTTTAAACTTACTGCGGGGATACGTGCCGATTATCTAAGGTATGTAGATAACATCATCCGCAATAACGCCATTTATGAGCTAGATTATGGAGGAAAGAAGATTGATACTGGGGAGTGGCCTACAGCCAAAATTCAGGTTTCTCCCCGGGTGGGCTTTACTTGGGATGTAATGGGTAATCAAGCCATGAAGCTACGAGGTGGAACAGGTTTGTTTGCAGGCAGATTGCCCTTGGTGTTCTTTACCAACATGCCCACCAACTCCGGAATGGTTCAGGGTAGCTATGCTGCAGTAACAAGGTATGACGCTGATGGAAACGTTACAAGCGCTGACCCCAATCTGGCATTGCTGGCGGGGCCAATGATTACAAACGTTAGCGAAATGATCGAGTTATTAGGATTGCCTAACACAATTACTCCAGAGGACGGACTTTTGCCTCGTGATGTAAATGGAATAGACCCCGATTTCAAGATGCCTCAGGTTTGGAAAACATCATTGGCATTTGAGTACGAAGCACCCACATCTTTTCCGCTATCTGTAATGGTTGAAGGTATATACACTAAAACCCTAAACGGGGTTATGCTTAAGAACTACAACCTTATGCAACCCGACAATACGTGGGAACGCTTCAATGGCCCTGACGATAGGTATATATACCCAGCATCGGATGATATCACATATACCTCCAGGAATGCATATGTCCTATCGAACAATAGCGAGGGATGGGGAGCAATTGGTAACATTTCTGTATTTGCTGAGCCCATTGATAACCTTAACCTGATGGCAGCCTTCACTTACACCGAATCAAAGGAGATTTCAGGGATGCCAGGTAGCAACGCCGCCTCTGCGTACACCGGGCTTCTTCAAATAGATGGTCCACACCTTCCTACCGTTCAGCGCTCACAGTTTGTTGTCCCCTCAAAGGTTATTGCATCTGCATCATACCGAATTCCATATGCAAAGGATCATATGGCCACTACAATTAACCTGTTTTACTCCGGATTCTCTCCCTACGGGAACAGCTTTACCTACACAAATGATATGAATGGCGATGGTATTGCTACAGATTTAATCTACATTCCCAAGAAGAAGGGGGAGATCAATTTCGTTAGCCCCGCTGATGAGGATGCATTCTTTGCTTTCGTAGAGCAGGATAATTATTTGCGTAAGCACAAAGGAGAGTATGCCGAAGCCTATGCAGCAAGAGCACCTTGGGTTCACCGCTTCGATTTGCGCTTTACTCAAGACTTTAGCGTAAATATTAGCGGAAGGAAGAATACCCTTCAGTTTACTCTGGATTTTGTAAACTTCGGGAACCTAATTAATAGCGAATGGGGTGTATTCCAAACCATGTCATCGAGTAATAATGGTCAAATTCTTACATACGAAGGTATGGATGCTGACAGAACACCAAGTTTCTCGATGGTTAAAGATGCTGATGGTAATTACCTAAAAGAGACCTACTCAACAAATTATAATTACAATCAGGTTTGGCGACTACAAATAGGGGCTAGATATATCTTCTAATCTGATCTTGCTAACGCAAACATTTTGCTCGATAAACTTGTAGTTATTTAGTTCATACCAAATTAAAAGGGGCTGCCTCGGCGAGGTAGCCCCTTTAAATCTGTTGGGTCAACCATTTTTTCAACAATCTCCTCTCACCTCAAGCCAAGCGTTAAGCTGCTCCTTAAGCAATGCTTGCACGTGCATTCGGCCTTGCTAGCGGTGCCTGTGGCATTGGCAGTTAGGGCGTAAAGTTGGGTTAGCTCATTTAGAATTGATTCGCTTATTACCGAATTCAAAAGAGTTGGTTTCGGGTTACAGGTTATAAAGACATCCAAAATTACAGTATGCTGCACACCATAATTATGCATAAATTACTAAATCTTAGTTTTGTTTTTCCTTCACACAAAAAAAGCCTGCTTTTGCAGGCTTTTTTTGTGTGTATTAGGCAACGCTAGCCTATTATCGAAGTACGAACTTTGCTAATCTCTTTCTCAATTTTATCGAATTGCTCTGGAGTAATTTCTTCTCCTTCAACCTTATCAAACATCGATTTTATGGGCTTAAGCATTTCCTTAACCTCAGCAACTGCAGCATCGTCGGCAAAGGGTTCCATCAGCTCAAAGAGCTTGGTAATTGGATCCTTTTGGTTGGCAATAATTTTTAGAATATCCTCATTGTTTTGGCTAACCAAAGCAATTTGGGTGGTGATGTATAGGCCTTCGATCCAACTACCTGTCATCACTAAAAGTGAGATGTTATCCTTCCCTTCGTTCATGAGGAACTCATAGGTATCGTAGAACGAGTCGGTGATAATCTGTATAAGCTCGTCCTTGTTGTCCAAGTTGCTCTCAACCCTATCGGCAAAATCTTTATTGAAAGCTGATGTTATCTGAAGGTCCTCAATTAGCTTTTTGGACACATTAAGGTAGTTCATTGTCTCCTGCTTCATTTGGTATGTGCTGGCGTAGCTAAGGTCGGCGCCGTAAACACCAAGGTTAAGGGCCTTGCTCTTCTCGGTAAAATACTTGTCAACATTCTCAACAGGGTTATTTAGGCTAAGGATATAGCTTGCTCCGGCTTTGTTGAGGAGATTAATCACTTCGAAAGCTGTGGGTATTGGGTACTTGGTTACACTTTTAAAAGCTTCCTCCTTCGATTCAACTGCCTTATCGGTTTCGGCCTGCTTGGCACCTCCTCCGCAGCTAACCATTACAATTACCACGGCTACACCTAGCAGGGAGGCCAAAGTTTTTGTTAAGAGTGATTCGCTAAACATTGTTTTCATGCTTCTATGGTTTTTTTTAGTTACAAATTTCAGGTTAGTTAAATTCGTGCTAATTTATGAAAAAACTTAGTTGTATGCCTAGTAAAGACTAATATATTTTTTTAACGCAGCGCAGCTCAACATGTAGTATGAGGGTTTAATCTGTTTGGACTTAGATCCAGCAGCTATTTGAATGCGCCTTTACAACACAATGCGATCCAGCTCTTTGGATATATGGTTTTTAAGTTCGTTTATGGTTCTTAGCCTGAATAGTAGCTGATTCACCTCTTCAATCTGATCCTTTGGATTTAAGCTGCGAAGCTCCTCGTGAAGCTTGCCCAAAACCATTTGCATGACCTTGCTCTTGTACACCATGATCGCTTTAGGAACCGACTCATGTAGAGCATCCTCCTCCTCAATAGGCATAGCTTGATGTTTACTCCAAATCTTGCTAAGCTTATGCTGTGTGGTGAGCAGGTTCACAGCCAGCTGGCTAATTTCAGCATCGGGGTGGTTAGTGAATGTTCTATAATTTATATCTCTACCATCCTCCATTAGCTTTTGGTACTCATCAAAAACCTTTTTGTAAACAAGATTTTTAAACTCAAGGTCGTCATTCAGAATCTCAGAGATGATGTGTTGACCCACAGTTACTTGTTGAGGGGGCAAGTCTTCCTCGGCATCCTCGGGTGGGGGAATTTCGAAAAATACGTTTTGACCAAATTTTAGCAAGTAGTAGAGGATCTCCTTCTCCTGTTCTTCGCAAAAAACATTTTCAACAAAGCTGGGTAGGGCTGGCGTTTCTTTCGCTTTTACGGGGGGTGTGTCTGTATTTGAGTATTGGGCTTTGCCCAATATTTTCTCCATCTTAACCCGCCTTATCTTGCCCACCTCGGCATAAAGTATTGACTCGTCAATATCCAAAATCTTACTACACTCCCTGATATACACCGAGCGGGTGATGTTCTCGGGGATAACCGAAATAGACTTAACGATATCGCGGATAAGGTTAGCTCGCTCCACCGGATCGCTCTTGGCTTCGTTGAGGAGTAGCTTTGCCTTAAAGTTGATAAAATCGGCCTCGTTCTGCTCAATGTAATCAAGTACCTGCGTTGCGCTATGGCTTTTGGCGTAGCTGTCGGGGTCCTCACCCTCGGGGAGTAGCACCACCTTTACGTTTAGCCCTTCCTCCAGGATAAGGTCGATACCCCTAAGCGAGGCTTTTATCCCTGCCGGGTCGCCATCGTACAGCACGGTAATGTTCGGTGTGAATCGCTTGATAAGCCTAATCTGATCGGGAGTGAGGGCCGTTCCCGAGCTGGCCACCACGTTTTCAATACCCGCCTGGTGTAACGAGATAACATCGGTGTAGCCCTCCACCAGAAAGCACTTATCGCTTTGCGTTATGGCTTTCTTGGCAAAGAATATTCCGTAAAGCACATGGCTTTTGTGGTAGATATCGCTCTCGGGGCTGTTGAGGTATTTGGCCGCCTTGGCATCGCTCTTCATAATACGACCACCAAAGGCAATCACCCGTCCGCTCATGGAGTGAATGGGGAATATCACCCTGCCAAAAAAACGGTCGAAGGCCGTTCCATCGTTTCGGGCGATGCTTAGCCCCGTTTTGGTGAGATACTCCTGCTTGTAGCCGCTTTTCTGCGCGGCTTGGGTTAGCGCATCGCGCTGCTCGAGGCTATAGCCCAGCTGAAACTTTTCGATAATATCGTCCCTAAATCCGCGCTCGCGGAAGTAGCTTAACCCAATGCTTTTACCCTCGCTGTGCTTATGCAGGTTATCGGTAAAGTGACGCTGTGCCCAAGCGGTAACCACCATCAGGCTGTCGCGCTCGGTACGTTGCTTTATCTCCTCGGGGGTTAGCTCCTTCTCCTCAACCTCAATATTGTACTTCTTTGCTAGAAACTTGAGCGCCTCCACGTAGGTCATCTGCTCGTGCTCCATAATAAAGTTCACGGCATTCCCACCCTTACCACATCCAAAGCATTTGTATATTCCCTTTGCTGGGCTAACCGAGAACGAGGGGGTTTTCTCGTTATGAAATGGGCAATGCCCAAGGTAATTGACTCCCCGCTTCTTGAGCGACACAAAATCCTTTATCACCTCCACCACATCGGCGGCGGCCATTATTCTATCTATTGTAAGCTGGTCAATCATTGGGAATTACACTTGCGTAGGTTAGTTCGTTCGAGCTGTAAAGGTACAAAAGATATAGAATAAAATCGTTTAAATCTGTTTCGAATACAACCGAATTGACTTACGCAAACTGCATATAATTCGGGTGCATTGGAAATAACGCAAAATAAAAGCACGTTAATTAGGGTGTATTCGAAATAAAATTTATATTTGAAATAAAAAATGATAGGGCGGGATAACTACTTAAAACAAATAGCTCCTTTTATCGGAGCACCTATGATTAAGGTAATTACGGGTATTAGGCGGAGTGGCAAAAGCACCCTGCTTACCCAGATTATCGAAATGATTAGGAGTACCGATGTTGCTGATAATCAAATTTTATACATCAACAAGGAGCTGTACGAGTTCGACTCCATTAAAACCTATAGCGATTTACATGAGTTTGTTCAAAAGAATTTGGACTTCAAATCAAAGAAGTGCTACCTATTTGTTGATGAAGTACAAGAGATTGACCAGTGGGAGCGTGCCATAAACTCGCTACTGGCCAGCAGTAAAATCGATATATACATTACGGGTTCCAATGCATCGTTAATGTCGTCGGAGTTGGCCAGCCTTCTGTCGGGTCGATATGTGGAGTTTAAGATTTTTCCTTTAAACTACAAGGAGTTTAGAGCGCTGCTGCTCCACCGCGGTAGGCAGCAAGAGCTCAAGAACTCTTTTGCGCTTTACCAGCGCTATGGCGGCTTCCCCGGTTTGCACCACATCGAGTGGGAAGATAGCATAGTGCGGCAGTATCTTCAATCGCTGTATAGCACGGTGCTGCTAAAGGATGTAATTGTTAGGAATAGTATCCGCGACGCGGCATTGCTCGAGAAGATAGCCGAGTATATAGTCGACAATTCTGGCAACATAACTACCGCAAATTCCATTAGCCAATTTCTGAAGTCGCAGCATCGCAAGGCATCGGTTGAGACTGTACAAAGCTATATCCAGCATTTCATTAATGGTGAGGTAATACGCAAGGTTAAACGGTTCGATATAAAGGGTAAGCGTCTGCTCGAAACATTTGAGAAGTACTATATGACCGACCATGGCTTTAGGTTTGCCCTTCTGGGCTACTCCCCTCAGGATATATCGGGTCAACTTGAAAACATTGTTTTACTCGAGCTGCTGCATAGGGGGTATATGGTTAATATAGGTAAAGCAGGTGAGTTCGAGGTTGATTTTGTTGCCCAACGTGGCGATGAGAGGTTATACCTTCAGGTTTGCTCATGGCTTAAGAGCGATAAAACCATTGACAGGGAGTACCGCTCACTTGAACAGATAAACGACCACTTTCCTAAGCTTGTACTCTCGCTCGATAAGGGTTTTGATACCAACCGAAAGGGAATTATGTGGAAAAATATTGAGGATTTTTTGCTGATGGATTAGTTGGTTGACTACGCTAATTCCCCCATTTATTCGTTACTTAGCATATAAATCCTTTGGTACGTGGCAAAGCGGCTCATAATACTACTAGTATTTCCCTTCGTGTTTCATGGCGTGCAAGGGCAAGATTTAAGCAATCTTCGCCGTAAAACGTTTGCTCTTACCGCTGATACCATAACCCTCGATACGCTTAGCATAATCCCCAGCAGTTTTGTGGTAACCGATTTGCAGGGCAACATCATCGATAAAAATTTGTACTCCTTTAGCTTTGGTAGTGCCGAGTTTTACCCCACTGCTCAACTACGTGCAATGCACAGTGATATTGATGTTGAGTTCAGAGTATTTCCTATTCTATTCGAGCAAACCTACCAAAAGCGTAACTACCAGCAGCATCTGTCGCCCGATAGCCTTATGGGGCGCGCTAGGCCACGCTACGTTGTTGGCGGAATGCAAGAGCCCATTTTTGGCGATCAGATACAGACCAATGGCTCCATCATGCGGGGCATTCGGTTTGGCAATGGACAAAACCTATCGGTAAACTCCAGCATGAACCTCACCTTTCAGGGCGATTTGGGTAAAGATTTAATGATAGAGGGAGCTATTTCGGATCAATCCATTCCGCTGCAGCCCGAGGGCACAACTCGACGTTTGGAGGAGTTCGACAGGATATACCTCAGGGTTCATCGAAATGATTTTTCCGTTCAGGCTGGCGATATCGACCTGCGGGCTGGAGGACAGGGACAACTCCTGTCGTTTACCCGCAACGTGCAGGGGCTGGCCTATAACGGACGGTTTGGCAACCCCAAGGATACCCTTTCGGTTACGGCTGCACTTTCGGTTCCCAAGGGAAGGTTTGCGCGCAACCAGCTGCAGGGTAGCGAGGGCAACCAAGGGCCATACCGTTTACAGGGTGCAAGCGGAGAGCCATACATTATCGTTCTCTCTGGCTCCGAGCGGGTGTACGTTGATGGTACATTGCTAACCCGTGGCGACGACCAGCACTATGCTATAGATTACAATGCAGCTGAGGTTACCTTTACTCACCGTATGCCCATTAACCGCAATAGCCGAATTGTGGTTGAGTTCGAGTACTCCGAGCGCAGCTACTCAAGGTTTACAACCTTTGGCAGCGTGCATAGCAAGGGCGATAAGTGGCAGTGGGATTTTTCGGTTTTTTCGGAGCACGACAGCCGAAACCAGCCATTCGACCAAGAGCTAACCAACGACCAAAAGCGACACCTTGCCTCAATTGGCGACGATTTAAGTCAAGCATTCCTTTCGCAAGCCGATAGGGTTGATTTCGATCCCGAGAAGTTACTATATCAGCAGCTCGATACTACGGTGAGCGGAACCACTTACTCTATTTTCAGACATTCTACTAATCCAACATTTGCAAATTATCGAGTTTATTTCTCCTACGTTGGGCAGGGCAAGGGTAGCTACATACCCGATTTTGGCACGGCCAACGGGCGGGTGTACCGATGGGTTGCTCCACAAAATGGTGTACCCCAAGGGAGCTACGAGCCCATCCGCAGGTTGGTAACCCCACAAAAAAAGCAGATGGTGCAGGCTGGGCTAACCCGCACCTGGAGCGATAGTTCGCGCATCAGCGCCAGCTATGCGTTGAGCAACACCGACCTCAACACCTTCTCCACCCTCAACTCCGATGATGATATTGGGCATGGCTTACAGCTGGCTCTTGCGCATAGGTTTAAACCAATTGCCAACAACCTGCATTTGGGGTTTGGGGCCGATTTTACCAATACAACGTCTGCATTTAGGAGCATTGATAGATATCGGCCTGTGGAGTTTGAGCGCGATTGGAGCATTGCAATGCCTTTAAATGGCGGCGGCGAGCGTATGCTGGGGGCATGGGTCGATGTGAGTACTGCACAGAAAATGTATAGCAAGCTGACAGCCCAATCGCTATCGTTAGGCAGTTGGTACGATGGGAGTAGAATGAGCCTTTCGGGATGGAGCAGAGGAAAGATATTGGCAGCAAGATGGGATGCCTCGCTGGTAAATGCTGCCGATACAGCCATCGCATCGGAATTTTACAAGGCCAAGGTTAGCCTACGGAATGCCAAAGGTTTCATTGTTTTTGGGATCGAGGGTGAGTTGGAGAGCAATACGTTAACCTCACAGGGTAGCGATAGCATTCTAGCGCAAAGCTTTGGCTGGTATCAGCTAAGGGCATCGGTTTCAACCCCCGATACGCTGCCTGCACAGGCCGAGGCTTGGTATATATACCGAAACGATTACAAACCATTCGATAACGTTGTTAACCTTTTTGGCTCATCACAAGAGGTTGCGCTAAGCGCAAGGGGAATACACAGCAAGGTGGGGCAAGTCTCCTCATCAATAGGTTACAGGGTTTTTTCGCCCAACCTTAAGCAGTTTGCTGAGGCGGGAAAGGAGGAGCGCACCGCCCTTGCTCGGTTTGAGTACTCAAATAGGTTTGCTAAAGGACTATGGACGTTTGCAGGTAGCTACGAGCTGGGTTCGGGCCTTGAGCCCGATATGGAGTACTACTTTGTTGAGGTACCTGCTGGCCAAGGGGTATACACTTGGGTCGATTACAATGGCAACGGAATTATGGAGCTGGCCGAGTTTGAGATTGCCAACTACCCCGATGAGGCTCGCTTTATTCGCATCAACATTCCTGGAGCCAAAATGATAAGCGTGCGCAACAACTCTTTAAGCTTAAGAAGCAACATCAGTCCCGCTGCAGTCCTAAAGGAAAAAAAGGGTTTCTTAAATCAACTAGCTAGGCTAAGCAATCAAACATCTTTTAGGGTGCAGCAAAAGAATCAGGCCGATGATTTTTGGCAGTCGGCCAATCCAATAGTTCAGCACCCCACCGACTCGCTTACTGTGAGTATGCGCAGCAATGTCCGAAACTCGTTGGCCTATAACCGAGCCAGCCGTGCTTTTGGGGTCGAGTATATCTATTTGCAAGGGGTAAGCAAATCTATCCTTGCCAATGGGTTTGAGCTTAAGCAGATGCACTCGCATAGGGGGGTAATGTGGCTGGGCATTGGAAGCTATGTTTCAGCACGTACCGAGGTCGAGGGGTACGCGAGCGAGGCGCAATCGCAGTACTTCGTAACGCGGAACTATGCCATTGCAGGCCAAAGCGCACAGCAAAGCGTAAAGTTTGTGAGCGGTAAGCTGCACGCTGCCGAGGTTGTTTACAAATGGAACCAGTCCGAGAATTCTATGGGCAGCGAGGAGTTAAGTTCCCAATCCATCTCGTTGCAAACCGATTTTGCCTTTGCGGGCAAGGGCAGCATCATGGGTAGGGGAACCTATGTGGTTAACACATTCGAGGGTATCCAGCAAACCGCCGTGGCCTACGAGATGATGAAGGGGCTACAAAACGGCAAAAACATTGTTTGGGATATATCGGTAAGGCGCCGACTCTCGCAGCTTTTCGAGCTGGAGCTGGGCTACAATGGGCGTTACCTCAGCGACGGAACCGTGGTGCACAGCGGATCGATGCAGGCCAGGGCGCTGTTTTGATTTAAATAGCCAATATCCCCCCAAAATTCCCATTAATCAATTTGAAAACTACTTGCATTAAGGTAAATTATTGTTTACTTTTGTTTTGTATTAATGATTAAAGTAATCCGATGAAAAGCTCTGATCTTTACCGAATACTAACTAAACATGGTTGGTATCCAATATCGCAGAGAGGTTCTCACGTAAAGCTAAAACACGACGTAAAGAAAGGTGTAATAATTTTTCCGAACCACGGTAGCCAAGAAATGGGCGAAGGGTTAGAAAAGAAGATTTTAAAAGACGCAGGAATAAGTTTGTTAGATTAATGAAAAGGCTGGTTATGAAAACGTTAAGAAAGAAAATTAAAATGATAGTAGAGAAAACTGACACAGGTTTCTCTGCATTCGCTGAAGAATATCCAATTTTTACTACCGGCAGAACTATTACAGAGCTAATGAATAATGCCTTAGAAGCAGCAACATTAAACTTTGAAGAAGAGAATATTTCAATTACTCAGGAAAACTTGAAGTTTGAAATTGATTTTAAACAGTTTTTCCAATACTACAAAGTGCTAAACGCAAAATTTTTAGCAGACAAAATAGGGATGAACCCAACACTTCTATCACAATATGTGCAAGGGTACAAAAAGCCATCTGCAACACAAACAGAGAAAATTCTGCATGGAATTCATCAGATTGGACAAGAACTTTCCGAAATTAATTTGATATATAAACATTAAAGACTATAAACCTGGCCAAAATTTAGGACGTAGGCATAAGGGTTTGACAAGATGAGTTGAAACGGAGAAATCTGAACTATTCAGCCCATCCAGAATGTATTCATCGAGAACAAAATATTTGCTCATTCTCTTCCTCTCGCCTCACCCCCAGCTGCTAACGCCCACCGTACTGCTGCTTGTAGTAGTTGGCATAATCGCCCGAGATAATATCATCGATCCACTGCTTATTGGCTAGGTACCAATCGACGGTTTTCTCGAGCCCCTGCTCAAAGGTTACCGTGGGCCTCCATCCCAGTTCTCTGGCAATTTTCGATGAGTCAATGGCGTACCTTAGGTCATGGCCAGCCCTATCGGTTACAAAGGTGATGAGTTTTTCCGATGTGCCAGCTTCACGTCCCAGCTTGCTATCCATTATTTTGCATAGATGCTTAACCAGCTCAATGTTTTTCCACTCGTTACCCCCACCAATATTGTAGGTTTCACCTACTGCGCCTTTATGGAAAATGCTATCAATGGCCTGGGCGTGATCCTCCACGTAAAGCCAGTCGCGCACGTTTAGCCCCTTGCCATAAATGGGCAGCGGTTTCATCTGCTGGATATTGCTAATAACCAACGGGATTAACTTCTCGGGAAACTGGTTGGGACCGTAGTTGTTGGAACAGTTAGAAATAACGATGGGTAGCTTGTAGGTATGGTTGTATGCCCTGACCAGAAAATCGGAGCTGGCTTTCGATGCAGAGTAGGGGCTGCGAGGATCGTAGGGCGTGGTTTCGGTAAAAAGCCCCTCCTCGCCTAGGCTACCATACACCTCATCGGTGGAGATGTGGTAGAAAAGTTTGCCCTCGAAATTATTACCCCACTGCTTGCGGGCTGCGTTGAGTAGCACTACGGTACCCTCAATGTTAGTCTTGATAAAATCCATAGGATTTGTGATGGATCTATCAACGTGCGATTCGGCCGCAAGGTGAATCACGCCATCGATACTAAAATCGGCGAAAACCCTTTCAACTTGCTCCTCGTTCCTAATATCAACCTTCACAAAGTGGTAGTTGGGTTTGTCCTCAACATCTTTCAGGTTCTCAAGATTGCCTGCATAGGTAAGGCAATCCATATTGATGATGTTGTAGTTGGGGTAGCCATTTACAAATCGGCGTACCACGTGCGAGCCAATAAAGCCTGCTCCGCCTGTAATTAGTATGTTTTGCATTGGATTATTGTGATTTACTGCTGGGGTGAATATTTGCTTGGCAGATATTCATCCCGGTTGTAGTGAGGTTAATACAGGTTAGGATCGGCCGACTCGATTTTACGAACATTTTTGGCCACCTCTTGCCCACGCTCGTTGGTCTCGATGGTGAACTCTACCAAATCGCCATTGTTTATCTCATTAAAATCGCCCTCTACAACATCCTGGTAGTGGAAAAAGAGGTTGTTGGGCGGAAACTGAATAAAGCCGTAGCCATTATTCATATTCATCGTCCTGCCTTCATGAACTTCATCATCATCTTCTATTGAGGCAACTCGCTTGGGTTGCGAGTATTCGGGTAAATCGAACAGGTTCGTAACCAGTGGGTTGCTTGCCTTTAGTCCGCTATTGATAAGCTCATGCATAGCTATGGGGTAGGTAACCTCCTGAATCAGATCCTGCGAGGTACGTGTAACCACATCGCGGCCCATATCGTCGGTGTACTCAAAATCCCAGCTAAGCACCATAACCTTGGTGCCAAGCGAGTTTAGCTTGCGAATAAGGGGCACGTAGTCGCCATCGGAGGTGATCAGCACTACCACATTGAAGCGCTTGTAGAAAGCCTGCTCAAAAGCTTCGAGCGCCAACCATACATCAATCCCCTTCTCCTCCTTTTTGCCGCTACGGTTGCGGATTGGCAGGTAGTGCGTAACCACCCCCTCCGACATGAGGATATCGTCGAAAACCCTGTCGTTGTATAGCTGATTGCCACGCTGGCTAGCCTCCTGTGCGCTGATGCGGCCACGGAAGTAGTGCGCCTCAATTACTTGGCAAAAGTTGGCGGTAACATCCTCCTCCTTGGCCACAAGATTGCGGATAAAATTGTGTAAACCTGCAATATTTAGGCGTTTGCGCCTTGGGTGAAAGTAGTTGTAGTAGTTGCTTACATGCAGAAAGTAGTTTCCATCGTAAAATACCCCTATTCGTTTTAATTCTTTTGAACTGCTCATAAATTTTTAAGTAAATTTTGTTATAAACTAATGGTTTTCAAGATGTAGAAAGAACACTTTTCCTATTCAGGTAGAAATGAGTACAAAGATATTGATAATTTAGGATATAACAACCTAGCTAAACACATTGTTTGGTGAAATGTCTAAATTCCTTTGCCTAAGCTGTTTGATGTAGTAGCTAGTAGTAATAGTCTTCCATAGGTGGCAGGGCGGCAGTTACCTGCTCGTTATCATTAAAAGCCAATTTGTTAAACTCTCTTATTGCTTCCATTACTTCCGCTGCTTTGGTGTTGTTGGGTATTTGCATAACAATGGCCAAGTTGTACCCAGGCCAAACGGCATTGTTCAGCCCATTATAACCTTTAGCATTCTTGACCAAAACCTGGTAGTTGTCAACCCCTAACGCATTAATCTTTTTTTTAATCAAAGCATCTAAAATGCTGACGTTACAGGTATAGCATGTTGGCTTCATTACGAATGGATTTAATGTTTTTTATTGCTTTTAGTATGAAAAACTGCATAAGCAGTAGGAACCACCAGTAGGGTAATAAAAGTTGAGGCCAACAATCCACCAATCATAGTATTTCCCAAGGGCTGGTATGCCTCTCGTCTCATACCCCGGCTAAGCGCCAATGGTAGCATGCCGAGCATGCTGGTTAGGCTGGTAATTAGCACAGAGCGAAGGCAGTTACGGCCAGCCTTTTGCATCACATCGTATGCTTTTGACCCCGCTTGCGCTAAGCAGAGCCAGCACGGGTCGGGTTGTATTAGCACTATAAACCAGAGGCTCCCCTTGAATACTACTGGCGACTGTGTTCAAGCTATTGTTAAGCATGATGTTTGACTCGAACGGAAGCCCAACCGTTTGGCATAGCGCCATGCGCAACAGTTAAAGTCCTTTCTGCGCCTTAAGCAGATTTAGCAGCGCCTCGTTGGCCTTTTCTTATCACCAAATTGCAGCTGATCCTTAGGCAGCCCGCAGTAGTTGGTGAAAACGGGGTTGCCGTCCTAATCGTAAATTTACCCCCCCGCTTATGGGGTTAAACACAGATGTACTGGTAGAATCGCGTTTGGGGTAGAACTCTCCCGTCTCGGGATTGATGGTGCTAAACGGCACAACGGGGATTAGCATATTATTCTCGAGCAGCTGAATATTTCGGTTGGTGCGATTGTATAGCCCTGTTGCGCTGATGTTTGGAAAGTAGTTAGTTCGAGCCGAATTTACCATAGCCTCATTCGATTCAACTGCCTTTACTTGGAAAACCTTCTGCTCAACCCCCTTGGTAAGCAATGCCTTTATGCTTGCTGCAATGTCTTCCGTTGGTGCGCTAGCAATAGACACACTCCCTGCCTTGCCGTCAGGCAGGTTTGGCAAGTTTCGGATTGCAGGGCGGCTAGTGCGACTTGCGGTGTGTGGCTGTGCAGGGTAAATTTACTTTGTCATAGCTTTGAGCATTTCTTTAATATTTAAATGCTTTGCATCCGAAATCTTTCTTGAATTCTCAGCAACTAGTTCAATCCAATCAGCCACTTTTCCTCTCTCTGTTGTTTTAAACCCCCAATGTTCAGATAATTCCGAGGGTGAAGTAAGAACCAATCTTTCAATAATCGAGTCAAAGTTTTCAAAAAGGTTTAGGAATATTCTAGGAACATTACTGAACACATTTTTTCCTATTACTATTTTACCTTTCCCACCTGCTGTAAACATATCACGAATATTCGGGCAAACAATTGCTTCTCTTGTGACTAGCCAAATGGCAAACCTTCCAAATTTCTCACTGCTATTGCTAAACAGTTCAGGAAAATAAACCATGGCTTTATTCTTAAGTTCTTGTTTTTCAATAATGGAGAGATTATTCCAAACCCTAATTACCAAGTTGCTTGATTTTGTATTCTCTTGGTCAATCCACCACAAGTCTTCCCCATGTTTGAGTTTGCTTTTATAGTAGGCTACTATTGGTTTTATCGGATTTTCATTTTTCCTTAAAGTGTCATAGGGTGTTTTTATTTTGTCAAAAAGGGTTTTACCCTTTTCAAGGTTCATATCTATCAAGTAACGAGGGGAATGGGTTACAACCACTTCAGATAGACACTCTTCATAGGGACGACACCTAAATTCTATTGGACTTGCCAGCTTTGCAAATAGCATAAAAATTCTTTCCACATCATCAACTCGTGTCGTTTCCAGTACGCTATTCCCCGTAGTTTTCCAATGGTTTTGTGTCGTTGTTTTAACCTCAACGCCATAATACTTTTTTGCAACAATGTCAGGGAATTTCTGCCCACTGTCATAACCTCTTTTTTAATAAATGGCTCTAACTTGTTGCCTGTAAGTCATTTTATTTTCTAAAAAAAGAATTATAATGACGTTCTAAAAAATCTGGATTTGGGTGAAATTTATCAGGTAAGGAGATTCTTTGATTCTGATGACGCTTAAAAATTGAATAATATGTTTCTTCCGAAATAACTGCCAACTCTTCCGAAATATTTATCAAGTAATCAGGAGTTATACCAATATAGCCTAATTCAAATGCTTTGTCGTGAATACTGCATAAACATAAACCATTTTCTGGATTTAACCTTTCTTTTTGATTCTCTGACCATTTTAAAATATGGCTTGCCACTAATAGTTTGTCCAAATTTAGATTGCAAATGGTGCAAGAACTTGAATAGTTATTAATTATAATTTTTCTGAACAGGGATTGATTTATTCTTGTTTTTACTATTCTATCAACATCTGCACCTTCTTTGTTTTTTAATAACTCTTTAATATCTATTTCTTGTTCAGCGTATTCTTCCTCAATAGTTTTATTTTTATATTTTGCCAAAAGTATTTCGCTGTCAAACAGCATTTTATCCCAATTTTCTGTAAATTCATTGTACATTTCGATGGCATTTCTACCTGAATTTGATAAACCCTTAACTCTGTATTTATGTTTTGGGTCTGACCTCGATAAGTGAACCAACTTAAATGCAACTGCACCAGGAGTTTTGTTAATAAGTTGAGATAATTCAACTATTTCCTTTGTGTTTTTATGAAATTGGCCGTAACGCAGCTTGGTGTACAAGTTCATTGTAAGCATTAAATCATCTCTTGTCCATTTAGCCATTTTTCTTTATTTCAATTAGTGCTTCTTCTATTTTTTCTATTACCGTAAGAAATTCTGTCCTTAACTCTTGGTAATCTATTATATCAACCTCACTATTCAAAAGGGTTAATGCTGATAGCAAAGCATCTTCTATTGTTTCTTTATTCATTTTATGAAGCAATTTGCGTTAGGGATTGAAGTGGAAAGCCCATAGCGAGGAACGAGCGAGGACTTGAAACGTAAAGCCCTCCCGATAGGAGAATGCCCAAAATATTTCCTTACAAGTCCTTTTACATTTTCTGCAATAAAAATCTTTGGTTTTGTGATTTCTATTACCTCCTTCATCCACATATAGAGCTGTCCTCTCGTTTCAATAGAAGCTTCATTATCCTTTATGATTTCTCCTTTATGATTCTTGTGGGAGTTAAAGCCGTTTCTCTTCCCTGCAACGCTAAAGTCCTGACAAGGAAACCCTCCCGTCACCATATCGATATTTTCAGGAAATACATCGATACCAAGTTTATGCTGCTTAACTAAATCGACAATGCTGTCAGTATGAAAATCATCGGGGTTGTGACCTCTTTTTGAAAAGTATTTTATCCAAGCATTTCTTGCATCAGGGAGAATATCATTAGCAAAAACAGTCTTAAACCTAGTCTTTCTTAGTTGAACAAAACCGTTGTCAAGATATTTGTCTACAAAATGAGGTGTTAGTTTTTCGTTTACCGATGAGGCAAGGACTGAGAAACCTCCCTCAAACCCCAAGTCCATTCCTCCACAGCCCGAGAACAGAGAAAGAACATTCAGCGTCTCAACCTTTCCCCTCCCGTTTAATCCTTTAACTTTATCAGGTTTGGTCGAAAACTTAACTCCAAGTTGCGGTTCTTCCGCAACATCTATTTCAAGCATTTCTTTGTTGGTACTCATATTTAGCTGTTGACCGAATTGGTTTTTAAGTATTTAACTTTTTCCTCTGCAAGTTTAAGAACTCTGTCAGCGCAGTTTTCATCCGCTATATCATGCGCAATCTTATCACTAATGTATTGAGCAAGTAGTTCTTCCTTGTCAATATCAAGTGTTTCAGAAAGTTTTAAAATGAGTTCTTTGTTTGGTTTTCTTTCACTCCGTTCAATCTTGCTTAAAATTGCAGGGTCAATGTCAAGACTAGCTGCTACTTGTCTTAAAAGCAAACCAAGGTTTTCCCTTTTATTCCGAATTATCTGACCAATAGTTTCCATTTGAATATTATGTCTTGACACTATTTGTCAAATATAAGGTATGTTTTAATTCTTGTCAACGAGTTTCATTAATAACTTTTCAACAATCTGTCAACTAGCCTTTTTGTGTGTCGGCAAAAAGAAGGCTCTTATGGCTGCGAAGCGGTCGCCCGTGTGTTGGGGGCTGCCAGATGTGCCTGTGTGCGGGGGGCTATTCCTTTCTTGTTGTTTTTAAGCAGCAAGCATTTACTATCAATTTGGTTTTCATCGCTTGTGCCAACTAGGGTGTAGTAGTTGCCCATAACCTGTACCGCCTGCATTCGGGTGTTAACGTATGCCTTAACCTTGTCAATTACCCTTGGTCGCCTCGAAGTATTTTATCGATTTTTTCGCGTAGGGCATCGGCCTCCTTTCAACCACGGCCTTAAATATATCCTCCTTACTGCTGAAGCAGTAGTGTATGGAGCTTTTGCCCTAGCTAAGCGCTTGGGCAATGTCATCATCGGTTGTTTTTTTAAACCCAAACTTGGCAAAAACCTCTGAGGCAATGCTTACAATGGTGCTTCGCATATTGCTGTGGGCCATCGGTTTGTTGTCACTGTCCATGAAGCAACTCGACTATTCGCTTAATTTAGTCCAATACTACTACCGAAATTTTTACGAGGCAATAGATTTTTCGACTATTTTAACCAAGCAGTCTAAAATGTTTTTCAACACATACCTATTGGTTTAATTATCTGCAAATTAGGGTCTATTGAGTGTTGGTGCGAAAAAAATAGTATAGTTATGACAATTGATACGTTACAGTTAATCGGAAAAGTATACTTTTGTCTAATAAATTTTCTGTAAACGCAAGAGATTTAATTATAAATTCGAACTGCAAAAGAGATTCCCCTATGAAAAGAATACTGGTAGTTGGTGCTGGCGGACAGATTGGTTCCGAGCTAATTCCTCACCTGCGTAGCATATATGGCGATTCGAATGTGATTGCCTCCGATATTAACTGCTGCACCTGTAAGCAGCTGGGTGAGGCAGGCCCTTTAGAAGAGTTTGACGCTTTGGATGGGAAGAGATTTGCTGAGGTAGTTAAAAAGTACAAGGTTGACACCATATACAACATGGTGGCTTTGCTGTCGGCTACAGGTGAGAAAAACCCACAGCTCGCCTGGAAGATCAATATGGGTGCGCTGCTCAACTCATTGGATATAGCCCTTGAGAACAAGTGCGCAGTGTTTACGCCCAGCTCCATTGGTGCTTTTGGCCCATCGACCCCAATGGACAATACCCCGCAGGATACGGTAATGCGCCCAACCACCATTTATGGCGTGTGCAAAGTTTCTGGTGAGTTGCTAAGCGACTACTACTACCAGCGCTTTGGGCTCGATACGCGTAGCGTGCGATTCCCCGGAATCATTTCAAATGTCACCCTGCCGGGCGGTGGAACTACCGATTACGCCGTGGAGATATACTATGGCGCCATTAAGGAGAAGAAGTTTACCTGTCCACTCCCTCAAGGTACTTACCTTGATATGATGTATATGCCCGATGCGCTAAACGCCTGCGTTGATTTGATGGAGGCCGACCCCAGCAAGCTTAGGCACAGGAATAGCTTTAACGTAACGGCTATGAGCTTTGAGCCATCGCAAATTATGGCAGCCATCAAAAAGCGTATCCCCGAATTTGTAATGGATTACGATGTTGACCCAGTTAAAAAGGCAATAGCCGAAAGCTGGCCAAACTACATGGACGATAGCTGTGCCCGCGAAGAGTGGGGGTGGAATCCGAAGTGGAACCTTGAAACCATGACCGACGATATGCTAAAGGTTATTGGCCAGAAGCACGCAAAGGGATTGATTTAGGGTAAAAATATCAAATGATATGCAAGCGGGCATCCAATTGGATTTGGATGCCCGTTTCTGTTTTTTCAAAAATGAATACTCAACGTTACACCTGTTTTGACATAGCCCATTAATCTAGCGATAAATCTGTTGTTCTCTCGAAATCTTACATAACGACATATTATATAGCTAATTGTGATCATTTTAGGCAACGCATAGAGTATCCATATTTTCAAAATATCAATATCTTTACACAAAATTGGTACTTATGAAGAAATTGGTAGTGTTGACAGGTGCTGGTATTTCGGCCGAGAGCGGCATTAGAACATTCCGCGATATGGGCGGCCTGTGGGAGGAGTACGATGTGATGGAGGTGGCAAGTCCCGAGGCGTGGGACAGCAATCCATCGCTGGTTCAGCGATTCTACAACGAGCGCCGTAAGCAGCTATTTACCGTTGAGCCAAACATGGGGCACATAGCGCTAGCCCAAGCCGAAAAGGAATTCGATGTACGTATCATTACGCAGAATGTGGACAACCTTCATGAACGGGCGGGGAGTACCAAAATAATCCATCTGCATGGGGAGCTAACCAAGGCCAAATCGACAGGTGACCCAGACCTTATATACGATATTGGTGACAGGGAGCTGAAAATGGGCGATGTGTGCGAACGGGGCTACCAGCTTCGTCCGCATATCGTTTGGTTTGGCGAGCCAGTGCCCATGATTGCCGAGGCCGCCGAAATTGCAGCACAAGCCGATATCTTTGCCGTGGTAGGCACTTCGCTCAACGTATATCCAGCAGCAGGGCTGCTTGACTACGCCCCCATGGGCATCCCAATCTTCCTAATCGACCCGCATGACGTGGCGGTTTACTCGCGCCGCGATGTTACTTTTATTAAGGAACAAGCCTCAACGGGTGTTGCAAAAATGCTTGAAATGCTAAAAAAGTAACAGCGGATGTTAAGAAAAGCGATTATAATATTTATTAGCACAGCACTTTCGATTACTGTTTATCCCCAGGGTTTTAGCGGAGGACTGCTAGCCGGTATGTCGGCCACACAGGTCGATGGCGATGGATACGGAGGCTACCACCGAGTTGGCTTGGCGGCAGGTGTGTGGGTTGGCTGTAGCCTTTCGCCCGAGCTAGCCATTCGCACAGAGCTTAAATTTTTGCAAAAAGGCAGCTATCAGCAGTTTAAGGATGATATTGGTGGGGTAGTAGGTTTTTACAGCATGCGGCTAAACTATATCCATATGCCATACCTTGTCGAGTATCACTTTCGTGAGAATATAGCTCCTTTTGCGGGTTTATCTGTAGGCTACTTATGGAAAGCAACCGAGAGCAATATGGATGGCCCTTACCCTGAGGAGGATGTTGCACAGTTCCGCAAAGTTGAAGTGGCTGCTACGGCTGGTGTTGAGTATCTTATAAATAGCCGATTTAGCTTCTGCGCATCATACTCCTACTCGGCATTTCCCGTGCGCCCACACAAGGGCGATATCGCGTATCGGCTCAACCGGGGACAATTCAACAATACGCTGCAGTTCTACCTAAAGTATAGCTTTTAGCTGCTGCAAGGGCAGCCGCACCAACAAGCAGAATTAGCAATATATACGGGTTTGTTGGTGATCCGTGGAGAGGTTGGTGCAATGCGAGTAAACTTATCCCTTTTCTACTCGCCGTTCAAAGGCATGAAGGTTTTCACCCCCCAAACAACCTATAGCCTAACCACTGCGAACTTGCCCTGTAAGCCAAAGTTTGAAAAACATTGTTTTGGGCAGGCGATCCGCTACAATTTTGAATACTAATCACTACTGGCCGACTAATAAATATAGATCGCAAGCGCCTGCCTGAATGACGCAGTCAGGCAGGAAGGGAGACCACGAAGTAGCAGCGAAGCTAAATCTTTAAAAGGTTTACCGGACACTACTGTTTCTAAATATACTTCGTATTGATACCATTTACAGATCATAGCTACAAATTGATTACAACGTAGTAAAACCTGTAGATAATAACCCTGAGGATACCATCGCAGAGGTGGAGTTTGGCTATCGATTGAAGGAAGCTATCATCCCCTCGAAGATGAGTGAGATTCATATTAAGGAATTCACAGAAAGGTATCGTTTGCAATCAGTTATATTCAAAGCTGCAACAAGTGTTTTTGGTACCCAAAAGTACAATTGGAAAGAAAATCAGTTCGATTTTTTTAGCCCAACTATTAAAACTTACCGAGGAATTTTTAGAATCAGGCCGCATTATAATTAAAAGCAATCTTTTCAATCGTGCCCAAAATTATTACCGGGCCCCTAGTGTTTGTGAACTATAAAAAAGGTTAAATATGTTGAGTTGTAAAAAAAAACATTTATTTTTGTACCGCAAAACAGTTTTAGTACAAAAATGATATGGGCATTGATAATACCAAAGAGTCAATTTTAAGAGTTGCGGACAAGCTTTTCAGTCGCTTTGGGTTTCACAAAACCTCAATGGACGAAATTGCTAGAATTGCGAGGAAAGCCAAAGGTTCCTTGTACTATCACTTTGCAAGCAAGGAGGATTTATTTAAGGAGGTTGTATCAATAGAAATGTTAAACCTGAGAAATCAGCTGTCTTTTATTGTTAACAATCCCGATTTAACCTCTGCTGAAAAGGTAAAAACATACCTCGTTACAAGAATGGAGATTCTAAATACTGCTGCAAATTATCATGAAACCCTAAAAGCTGATTTCTTTGAACATTTTCATTTTATTGATGATTTACGGGCCGAATTGGATACATGGGAAAAAGAAAACCTGAAAAAGATGATATTGCAAGGGGTTGAGATGGGCGAATTTGATATTATTGGCGATATTGATGTTCTGTTAGACGTATTCATTATGATTATAAAAGGGCTTGAGATACCCTTTTTCCTCCAGAACAAATATGTGAAATACGCTCCGCATTTTGAAGGTTTAATTGGAATACTCACAAAAGGGTTATCTACATAATTTTTTTCACCAAAGCTGACTATAAAACGAATTAAGTACAAATCACTAATAACCAACAAAATATGAACAGATTTTCAGAAGGCATAGTAAGATTTAGATGGCTGATAATTATAGCCGTTGCCGGATTAACCGTATTCTTCACTTATCAGGCAAAAGACTTGCATATAAACGCTGATATAATAAGCTCTTTACCCGATGACGACCCTGCTGCCTGGTTGTACAAGGAGATAGGCACACAGTTTGGCGGAAACGATATGGGGATGATTGTTCTGGAAACCGATGATGTTTTTAAAGCAGACGTTATTCAGCATGTGAAGCAAATTACCGACAGCCTTAAATATACCCATGGTGTGTCAACCGTTACAAGCTTAACCAATATTCTCGATATCAAAAGCTCTGAATGGGGTATTGAAATTGGCAAGCTGGTGGATGAGTATGATTTGCCCGTTGAGCAATCGCAGTTAGACAGCCTGAAAGACTATGTTTTCTCCAAAGAGATGTACAAGGGAGCTGTTGTATCGGAGGACGGGACGGCAACCGCGATTATGTTTACACTTCTTCCTGACGAAGATAAACAGGCTGTTGCCAAAGAGATTAAGGATAAAATTGAAGCTTTAAATTTACCCGAAACAATTTACTTTGGTGGGCTGCCCATGATGATGAACGACATTAACGATTTGATTATTTCGGATATTGTTTGGCTTATTCCCATCGTTTTCCTCGTAATTGCTACTATTTTATTGTTAAGCTTCAAATCTTTTAGGGGGGTATTGTTGCCATTGCTCACAGCAGGCCTTGCCGTTATATGGACCATGGGATTGATGGCAGTAACCGGGTACGAGCTAACCATTATTTCAAATATAATTCCGGTTGTGCTGCTGGCTGTGGGAAGTGCTTATACAATTCATGTGCTCAACAGCATTAACCACAACAAGCTTGCAGACAGAAAACAGGCATTGGTTCAAGCACTTGGTTATATTCTGGTTCCGGTAATACTGGCTGCAGTAACCACGTCCATCGGGTTTGTGTCCTTTGTTTTTGGGGCATACCTCACCATGATAAAAGATTTCGGGATATTTACTGCGGTGGGTACGCTAATCGCTTTAATACTATCCCTGTTTTTTGTTCCCGCACTTATTTCGGGTTTATCAATGTACAGAAAAAAGGCAGCTACCGAAAACAAAGAAAAGCAAACCATATTAACCCACAAAATTCTGCTGCCCTTAGTTAATTTTCTGTTTAAACACCCCAAATATACGCTAATAAGCTGGGGCGTCCTGCTCGTGTTATGCATTGGCGGCATAACGCTGATAAAAACCAGTGTAAACATGGCCGACTATTTTAAGAAAGATAATCCAACAAGGGTTGCAGAGGATGTGATGCAGAAAAAATTTGGCGGCTCGTTACCGGTATTTGTTGTTTTTGAAGGAGATATGCAAAGCCCCGAGGTGCTAAAAATGATGATTAGAACCGAGCATTTCATGAAGGATGACCCGAATATTGATATCACACAGTCGGTAGCAGACCTGATTGAGCAAATGAACGATGCCATGGGCGAAGGTGAAGAAATACCTGACGACAAGGCAAAAATTGAGCAATTATGGTTCCTGCTCGATGGGCAGGAGGTTATGCCCCAGCTCGTAAATGATGACCTTACCAAGGGAATTATCCAATCGAAATTTGCGTCGGTCGATACTAAAGAGCTTGAGGTGTTTACTGCAAAAATGAACCGGTTCATCGAGGAGAACCCGAACGAACATTTTAAAATTGAATTGACCGGCATGCCGCCTGTGTATGTTAAGCTCAACAGTAGCTTGATAAATAGCCAGTATAACAGCTTGTTAATAGCCATTTTTATGGTTGTGTTAATTGTAGGCTTGATATTGCGCTCCGCTTCAAAAGGAATTTTTGCCGCCATACCCGTTGTTGCCACTACAATTGTGTTATTCGGGTTCATGGGGATAACCGGTATCCCCCTCGATATTGCTACCGTACTGGTGGCCAGCATTGCTTTGGGTATCGGCATCGATTATTCCATCCATGTAATTACCGGTTTCAATAATCATTTGATGAACAATGGGGATGCTGAAAAAGCCATTGAAGAAACCATCTTGCTAAGTGGCAAGGCGATAATTATCAATGTTATATCGGTATCAGCGGGGTTTTTAGTGCTCCTGTTCTCCCAAATTGTACCCTTGCAAAACTTCGGGTTACTGGTTGCCATAAGCATGTTTGGCTCCGGGTTTGGCGCTTTAACGCTATTACCCGTTATTTTAATCCTTGTGAACCGAAAACGTAAAGTAACAGCAAATAATCATTAACCATTAAAATTGAAAAGTATGAAATCAAGAATTCAAACAGCGGTAGTAACCGCCATTATCGTAGCAGGAGGTATTTTTTCTGCCCATGCGCAAGACGCAAGTACAATCCTAAAAAAGATGGATGAAGTGATGTACTCACCCAAAGACATGACAGGGAAAAATAAAATTATTCTGATTGACAAAAACGGGAAAGAGGAAATCCGTGAAGCCACTGTACAGCAGAAAGGCAACGATAAGCGTATGTTTCGATTCACCTCACCGGCATCGCAGGCAGGAATCTCCGTTTTATCGTTGCCAAACGATGTGATGTATTTGTATTTACCTGCATTTGGAAAAGAAAGGAGAATTGCAACCAGCGCAAAAAATCAAAACTTTGCCGGCACCGACTTTTCTTATGACGACATGGAATCTGTGCTATTCTCAACCAAGTACACACCAAAATTACTGAAAACCGAAGCGGATGCTTTTGTGCTTGAACTTACTCCACTGAACCGTTCCGATTATTCTAAAGTAATTGTACGCATCAACAAAACAAATTTCTATCCCGAACTTATGGAGTATTACGATAAGGCAAACAGTAAGGTTAAAGAAGCCAAGTACACATTCGAAAAAGTTGGCAATTACTGGAATGCTGCTGAAATTGAAATGACCGACTTAAAGAAAAACCACAAAACCAAAATGCAAATGTCAGACGTAAAATATGACACTGGGTTGACCGATGATGATTTTACTGTACGAAGGTTGAAGCAATAGTAAATATGATTATCCGCTAACATGCCTAAAGGTTACAGACATAACAACACGTCATTGCGAGCCTGCCTTTGCCCTGCCTTTGCCCTGCCTTTGCCCTGCCTTTGCCCTGCCTTTGCCGGCAGGCAGGCGGCAGGCGGCCGGTAGGCTGGGAGTGTTTTTTACGTTGAAGCAACCGAAGCGCAGCGGAGTTCAACGCAGTCAATCTATTATTCAGTAGAATAAGGATTACCTTCCCTGCCTGCCACAGTGTTAACCCGCAGGCAGGGGTGATTTCGCATCGCTAAGCTGCTTCAACCCTTAATGACGGTTGGGTGCTTTGGTATTTAAACGGATAATCATATCATAAAATTAGCATTGCATCATATTCGAAAAAATTGTAGCTGAAATAGTAGTAAGCAAATTAGGTGTTTCCAAAGCTGAAGTAGATCCCAATTTTACTTTTAAAGCTACAGGTGCTGACAGTCTTGACGAAGCTGAAATAGGCCTTGACCTTGAAAACGAAATTGGTTTTGCTATAGCTGATGATATTAAACCAAAAGGTCATAATTTTTTGTGAATATATTGCAAAGAACATATTTAAAACAGCGTTACCATGATAGTACTGAAAAATGTCTTTTTTAAATTTTTGTACTGGCATGTAAGTATCGTTGATAAAAACGCTGGGGTTATTGTTATCAATTATGGTTACTCGAAAGATAACCAGAAGATCGAACTTAACGAAAATGATGAAAAGGATAGATATTCAATACAGCCTTACCAATTACTTGCAACAGGGGCCGAAATTAAAGGGAAAGATATTTTGGAAGTTGGCTGTATCCGTGGTGGAGGCTTATCTAACATGAACAGAACATTCGAACCAAATATAGCAATTGGTGTTGATTTGACTAATAAAGCCGTTAAGTTTTGTTACAAAAAATAAACTCTGAAAAAATAAAGTGCTTACAAGCAGATCAACAAAAGTTAGACCTTGCAGACAATGCATTTGATGGGGTAGTTAACATAGAATCGTCGCACCGTTACTCAAGGGTAGACCTATTTTGGGGTGAAGCATATCGCATTTAAAAACCTAGGGGTGTTTTACTTTTTGCAGATTTTGGGAATCAAGATTACCTTAAAAACTATGCGCGCATTTGAGAAGTATAAATTTTAAACCCTTTAAAAATGGAATAACTACGGGAAATGTTGTAGAATCGTTAAATTTATCAACACTAAACTGGGCAGAGCAAGTGAGAACACTGCTGCCAAATTTTTTTCAGAATTTAGGTAGTAATTTTGCTGCTATAGTAGGAACAACAACATTCAATAAATTTTTGACATTTGAATATGTGTTTTATGTCCGGTCAAATTAATTTTTGTTCATCAACCTGACTCAAAAACGATATTAAACTAATATGATTATCCGCTATAATGCCTATGACAAATGAGTTGATTACAATGGCGCAAAGGCTTTAGGTATCATCACGGACAATCATTTAATCTAATTCATGAAATAAAATGGGCTTGATCATCAAAGAAATATCAACAAAACAAGAGTTGAAGGAGTTTATCCAATTTCCTGATAGGCTTTATTCTGGCAATCAATTTTATGTTCCTGCTATTCATGAAAATGAGCTGCAAACGCTATCCTTCGACAAGAATCCCGCGTTTGAATTTTGCAGAGCAAAATATTGGATTGCATATGAAGATGGAGTAGTTGTTGGAAGAATTGCCGGAATTATTAACGACAGGTACAATGAAAAGCACAACGGTAAATATGCAAGGTTTGGATGGCTGGACTTTGTAGATGATAAAAGGGTATTAATATTACTGTTTCAAGCAGTTGAAAAGTGGGCGTTAAGCCAAAAGATGGAATACATACACGGACCGCTTGGATTTACCTCATTTAATTCTTCGGGTACTCTTATTGAAGGTTTTGATGAAATGCCTACTTCATTTGCTCACTACAATTTTCCGTATTACCCCAAATTAATTGAAGAATTGGGATTTCAAAAGGACGTAGATTGGGTTGAGTATAACGTTAAGGTGCCCACATCGTTGCCTGAAAAATTTTTGACAGGTGCTGAATTGGTAAAACAGAGATACAATTTACATAGCGCTGTACTCAAAAAGAAGAAAGACATATTGAAATATACCGATGACATATTCAGACTTCTAAATGCTGAATATAAAAACCTTTATTCATTCACGGAGTTATCAACAAAGCAAATAGAAGCACTTAAAAAGCAATTTGCCTCAATTCTCATGCCCGAGTATGTATCAATTATTTTGAATACTACAAATGAAGTGGTTGCATTCGGGATTACCATACCATCCCTTTCAAAAGCGCAGCAAAAGGCAAAGGGAAGGTTATTCCCATTTGGGTTTCTGCAAATAAAGCGGGCATTACAAACAAATGACACCGCTGATCTGCTACTCATTGCTGTAAGAAAGGACTTTCAGCATAAAGGTGTTAATGGAATTATTTTTAGCGAGATCATTTCAGCGTTCATTAAAAATGGAATTACAAATATTGAAACCACCCGAAACCTTGAGAATAACCTGAATATTAAAAATTTGTGGCATAAATTTGAATATAGGCAGCACAAAAGAAGCCGATGTTACATAAAACAATTGTAGCAATGAACAAAAAAATGAGAAAATTCGACGGTAAGGTTGTAGTAATAACCGGCGCATCATCGGGTATTGGAAAAGCATGCGCTTTTGAATTTGCTGATAACGGAGCAGTAGTTGTTCTTGGTGCCCGAAAAGAAAATGAATTAGAAAAAGTTGAAGCAGAAATCAAGAAACGTGGAGGAGAAGCTTACGCTGTAAGAACAGATGTTAAGAATATTGAAGACTGTAAAAATTTAGTTGATAAGACCATTGAAAAATATGGGAAAATTGATGTACTTATCAACAATGCGGGTATTTCGATGAGAGCAAATTTCGAAGATTTGGACTTGAGTGTTATTAAAGAATTAATGGACACCAATTTTTACGGAGCTGTTTACTGCACAAAGTATGCTTTACCCTATTTGCTAAAACAAAAAGGAACCATAATCGCTATTTCATCCATTTCGGGACTAACTCCCTTACCCGGGAGAACTGGCTACTGCGCATCAAAATATGCATTGGAAGGTTTTTTTTCATCGCTACGTCTTGAAAACATTAAGAAAGGGTTAAATGTTTTGGTTGTTCGTCCTGGCTTTACATCGTCAAACATAAGGAAAGCCGCTTTTAACAAACTCGGGGTACCGCAAAATGAAACGCCAAGAGATGAAAGTAAAATGATGTCTTCCAAAGAAGTCGCAGAAATTATCGTGAAAGCAACTTTAAACCGAAAGAGAGATTTGACATTAACTCTACAGGGAAAACTAGCCGTTTGGTTATATAAAAATTTCCCAGGCATTACTGATAGAATAATTTTATACGAAATGGCGAAAGAGCCCAATTCTCCCTTTTGAAATTTTTAAATGAATAAGCACTCTTGTATGAAAAAAACTTACAGATATATTTTAGTTAACCTGTTGGGATGGAAAATAAAAGGTGAGTTTCCAAACATAAAGAAATCTATAATAATATTTGCCCCACACACTAGCTACTGGGATGGATTGTATGGGAAACTTCACTTGATGCAGTTAGGTATAAATTACAAATTTTTATCAAAAAAAGAATTTTTCAAATTTCCATTAAACTATTTCTTTAAGATTTATGGTTCAATACCCGTGAGTAAAACCAAGGAGTACATTGATTATGTTGCTGAACTGATTAACAATAGCAGCGAACTTCATATCGTATTGTCCCCGGAAGGGCAATTGGCAAAAACAACACGCTGGAAAAAAGGGTATTACTATATGGCTGTACGAGCAAATGTTCCCATTGTAGTTGGCTTTATTGATTACAAGAGAAAGGAAATCGGGGTTAAGTGAGTAATCGATAACTTAAATAGCATTGAAGCGGTTAGGCGGGAAGTTGCTGAACTATATTCTGATGTTTCACCAAAATATCCCGAAAATTTTTCGCTTGAAATAAAAATATAGACCATGAAACAGAATGTAGCACTAGTACTATCGAGCGGAGGCTCAAGAGGGCTTGCCCATATCGGCGTTATAAACGAATTAGAAAAACAAGGTTTTCAAATATCTTCAGTTTCAGGCTCTTCCATAGGTGCGGTTACGGGAGGGCTTTACGCCATGGGAAAAATAGAGGAATATACCGAGTGGGTAAGCTCCTTTAACAAAAAGGATGTCTGGGGCTTTATGGATTTTACCCTTGCATCTAATGGCTTATTAAAGGGCGAGCGGGTTTTTGATAAAATGAAGACTTTTATCCCCGATATGAACATTGAAGATATGCCCATCCCCTTTGCTGCCGTTGCTACTGATATACTCCATGAAAAAGAAGTGGTTTTTACAAAAGGAAGTTTTTATGAAGCTATCCGGGCATCCGTTGCAATCCCGGCAGTTTTTACGCCGGTAAAATACACTGATACCATTCTTGTTGACGGCGGTATTCTGAATCCAATTCCTATTGAATACGTTTCCCGTAAGAATGGTGATTTGCTGATAGTAGTGAACTTGTACGGTGACAAAAAAACTGATATTTCAAAAGAAACAAATAATAACAATGGATACTTAAACAGGTTGATGAACACCATATCGACCTTAATTTTAACTGGTGACAAGCACAGTGCAGGGTATTACTCACTTTTAAGCGGTACTACATCGGCAATGATACATAGAATTGCAAAAATGAGTATTGAAAAACACAAACCTGATTTGGTAATTAACATCCCGCACGATTCTGCCAACACTTTTGATTTTTACAGAGCAAAGGAACTCATTGAGTTAGGAGAAAATGCAACAAAAAAAGCACTACAAAAAACTAAAGCATTTTGAATTAATATAATTTGATTATCCGCTAATGTTCCTAAAGTACTATATTTGTACAAAATTTATTGAAAATGAATTGTATAGATTTTGTAAAGCAGCATCCTGATGAGAAAAGTTGCATTCAACATTTCAGGAGAATTAAGGAGGAGAAAGGCATTGTTTGTGCACGATGCGGACATACTTCTCACTATTGGAACAAGGCTCATAAGTCTCACGATTGCAAGAAGTGTGGCTACAGAACCACGTTGCGAAGCGGAACGGTAATGGAGCCCTCCAAGTTGCCTTACCAGTACTGGCTCTACACGATTTACCTCATGTCTATGACCAAGAAAGGCATATCTGCCGCTGAGGTGCAGCGCCAGTTGGGCCATAAACGCTGTGAGCCGATTTGGACGATGATGCATAAAATTAGGGCCATCATGGGGCTAAGGGATGACAAGTACGAAATGGACGGCGTTGTGGAGCTGGACAACGCTTTCTTCAAAACGCACAACGATGAATCTTCCGATGAGCCCACAAAGCGAGGTCGTGGTAGCCAAGAGCAAAGTACAGTGCTGGTTATGGCTAAGGTTGACCCGAAGCCAGGGCGACCGAGAAAACACAAAAAACCATCCGCCTTTCGGTACGTTAAGATGATTGTTATTCCCAACTCATCGTCCAGCACCATGAATGATACCTTGTCAACATATGCAAAGCCAGAGGTTGTAATCAAAAGCGATGGATGGCGAGGTTTCAATAAGATTAAGAAGGTAAGCGCAAAGCACATAAAAAAGATAGTCCCACCGAAAGAGGCCTCCAAGGCCCTACCGTGGGTTCATACCATGATAAGTAACGCTAAGCGAAACCTTCTTGGAATAAACCACCATACAAAAGACGAATATTTACAAAATTACTTGAATGAATTTTGTTACAAAACAAATAGACGATATTTTGGAGTGAATCTATTTGATAGACTACTATTTGCAGCTGTCGAAGATACTTGGTATGGAAAACTTAGGTACAATTACGGATAATCATATTATGATTTAATGCTTAAAACCTTTAAAAGACAGGTAAAGAAAGGGCTTAAATTATGAGAAAAATTTCAGCAATAAATTATGTTGCTTATCCTATGGAAAAGAATAACGTGTGTATCGAATCTTGAACAGTCAAGAGTTTCGTATTTCAATTATAACAATCTTATAATCAATAACTAATATGACGAGCAGTAAAAAACCCGAAGTAAGAATACAAACATCCATTTTAAACAGCAAGGAGAAGAAAGCGTTAGTTTGGATGGCACTAAGAATACCTCGAAAAATTAATTCTGACCATTTAACAGTTTTAGGATTTATTGGTGCCTTAATATCAAGTGCGGGCTATATACTTTCCAACCTGGAAAGCTATTTTCTTTGGTTAGCCTCTTTTGGTTTGTTAGTGAACTGGTTTGGCGACAGCCTTGATGGAACACTGGCCCGTGTAAGGAATGCTCAACGTCCGATATACGGATTTTTCATCGACCACAGTATTGATGGTTTAACGGTTTTTGCCATTTGTGTGGGTGCAGGGCTTTCTCCATACATAAGCTTTGCAGTAGCCATGCTTATTCTTGCAGGGTATTTGCTCTTATCAGTTTTAACATACATCAATACCTACCTTAAGGGGGAATTCAAGATCACTTACAATAAACTAGGCCCCACCGAATTTCGTTTAATTGTTATCCTTATAAACACACTCTTTATATATTATCCAACAGGAACCCAGAACTTTGTAATTGATGGCGTTGCTTTAAGCCTGTTTGATGTGATCGGCATTGTTATTGCTTTTATTCTTTTCTTTATTTACCTGGTTAACTTTTTTATTGATAAGAATAAATATGCGAATATCGACCCTCCCAAATACTAAAGCATAATTTATGGCAAAAATATATATAAAATTCGTTGCAAGCCGTCTTATTGGCACATTGGTCGATACCACGGTTCTATGGTGTCTCTCATCTTTCATTTTTTCTACATATTTTGGACATTACCTGGTGGCACCATCTATTTCGTTTGAGATCGCGGTATTTTCAAATTTTTTATTGTCCTACTACTGGATATGGCACAAACGAATATCAACAAAAAACAAAAAGACTTTTATAACCCGCTTTGCCATTTTCAACATTTCCTGTGTTTTGGGATTTATTGTTAAAATGACATTTCTGCTGCTATTCGAGAAACTATTTGGTTGGCATGTAGTATTCTGCAATCTTGCGGCATTGGTAATATCCGGCATTGTGAATTTTGTGCTTGCCGAGTTTGTAGTGTTCAAAAAACGCCCATCTATAATTGAACCTGTAAACGAAATGGAATCATTGAAAAACATAAACTAATAATATTAATCCGATGAAAATACTTTCTGAAAAATGCAAACAGTATGATATCCCTCAGCAGGCTATGGCTGCTGGTATTTATCCCTACTTTAGGGCAATCGAATCCGGGCAGGATACTGAAGTAACCATTAACGGGAAGAAGGTTTTGATGTTTGGTTCTAACAGCTATCTGGGCCTGTCAAATCATCCTAAGATTAAAGAGGCCGCAATAAAAGCTATCGAAAAATATGGTACCAGCTGCTCGGGTTCCCGCTTCCTTAACGGGACACTCGATATTCACCTAGAGTTGGAAGAGAAGCTGGCCAAACTGGTTGGCAAGGACGAAGCTGTTTGCTTTAGCACAGGTTTTCAAGCTAATCTTGGAACAATTTCAGCTCTCTGTGGCCGCAACGAATACCTTTTACTCGATTCTCAGGATCATGCTTCCATCATCGAGGGAAGTAGGTTGTCTTTTGCCAGAATACTTAAGTTTGCCCACAACGATATGTCCTCGCTCGAATCGAAACTGATGCTTTGTGAACCAGACAAAAATAAACTGATTGTTGTTGATGGCATATTTTCTATGGAAGGGGATATTGTTAATTTACCGGAAATTGTGCGATTGAAAGAAAAATATAATGCGAGCTTAATGGTTGATGATGCACATGCAATTGGGGTAATTGGCCAAAATGGCAGAGGTACATCCTCCCATTTTAATCTGACCCAGGATGTAGATTTAATCATGGGTACTTTTTCAAAATCGTTAGCCTCAGTAGGCGGGTTTATTGCCGGCGACAAGGAGGTAATTAACTTTTTAAAGCATAATGCACGTGCATTAATTTTTAGCGCAAGCATGCCCCCAGCTTCCGTTGCAAGCGTTAGTGCTGCCATTGATATTATGCTTAATGAACCTGAACGAATGAAACATCTTTGGAATTTAACCAAATACGCACAGCAGGCTTTCATTAGTGCCAATATTGATACAGGTAAAAGCAAAACTCCGATTATCCCGTTATATGTCAGGGATGATATGAAAGTTTTGAAGTTGGCACGCATACTACTTGATGAGGGTATTTTCGTAAATCCTGTTGTTTCTCCTGCGGTTTCGAAGGAGGATGCACTGATACGTTTCTCCCTTATGGCTACACACTCTTACGAACAACTTGATGAAGCTATAGAAAAAATAAACAGGGCTTTTAAAGAGCTCAATGTAGCACCCTGTTTTCAAAGCATAGAATAATAATAATGCTAACAATACTACAATCATGAAAGTAGTTTTAATAACGGGTATTTCATCCGGTTTTGGTTTTACCATTGCTCAACTGCTTGCAAAAGGCAATTACAGGGTTTATGGGACTGTGCGTAAGAAAATTGACTTAATACCTAATGTCAACTACCTTTTCATGGATGTGGTTTCAGATGAATCCGTTAAACAGGCAATCGAAGAGGTGCATCAGAAGGAAGGACGCATTGATGTGCTGATAAATAATGCCGGTGTAGGGATTGCTGCTCCTCTTGAATTTACCAAAATTACTGATATTCAACACCTGATGGATGTTAATTTTCTTGGAGCCGTGAGAGTTACCCAAGCGGTATTGCCAATTATGCGCAAGCAGTCAGGCGGTCTAATTATATCTATCAGCTCCATAGGCGGTTTGATAGGCTTACCCTATCAGGGAATTTATTCAGCCGGCAAGTTCGCCCTCGAAGGCTTTTGCCAGGCTTTATATCACGAGGTCAAACAATTCAATATTAAAGTTCTAATAATTAACCCTGGTGATTTTGCTACGCAATTTACAGCAAACAGGTTATGTGCTGAAAAGGACGATTCGATAGCTGTTTATCCAAATTTTGGCAAAACGCTATCTCAAATAGAACAAGATGAAAAGAACGGTTTACACCCGGATGAATTAGCCAAAAGAATTGAAAGACTTATTCGTAAGAAGAATGCACCTGTAAGGCTTGTCATAGCCTCACCTCTGCAAAAATTTTCAGTGTTCCTGAAAAGAATACTACCTGAAAAACTGTTTTATCGGATAATTAGTAAATACTACCTTTAAAATTAAGGTGTTAGATATTAGTGTAAAAGACATTATATGAAAATTACAATCAAAGAGATTACAAGCAAAAACGACTTGAAAAAGTTTATCAAATTCCCCAACAAACTGTATGAGGATAATAAATTTTATGTGCCTCCCCTAATCTCGGCGGAGCTGGAAACCTTATCAAAAGATAAAAACCCTGCTTTTGACTTTTGTGAAGCAAAATACTGGTTGGCCTACAATGAGGACAATACAATAGTTGGGCGAATAGCAGGAATCATAAACCATAAGTACAACAAAAAGGTTGGCAAGCAACTGGTTCGCTTTGGTTGGCTTGATTTTATTGAGGATATTGATGTTTTAAAAGCCCTGATTCAGGCAGTTGTAAAGTTTGCCAACGAAAAAGGAGCCGTTGGCATTCATGGCCCTCTCGGGTTTTCCGATTTTGATGCTTCAGGTATTCTTATCGAAGGTTTTGACGAAATCCCGACAGCCTACGGCAAATATAACTATCCTTATTATTCTCAGATGATTGAACAATTGGGTTTTGAGAAGGAAGTTGATTGGGTTGAATTTAGGGTAACTGTCCCTGACGAAATTCCGGTAAGATATAGCCAGATAACAGGGTCGATTGCCGAGAAGTATAAATTGCAAAGTGTAAAATTAAAATCAAAGAAAGAGATCCTAAAATATGCAGACGGAATCTTCCAACTTCTAAATAAAGAATATGAAAGTATACATGGCTTTTCTGAGCTTACTCCCAACCAAATAGATGCTCTGAAAAAACAATTTATCCCGTTGCTGAGATTAAAATTTGTTTCAGTAGTAGTTAATGCTGAAAACAAAGTTGTTGGTTTTGGCATATGCCTGCCTTCTCTTTCAAGAGCCTTGCAGCAGGCTAAAGGAAATTTATTTCCTTTTGGTTTTTTACATATTCAAAAGGCTCTACGTGTAAATGAAACAATCGACTCCTTACTTATTGCAATTCATAGCGACTATCGAAAAAAAGGGGTTAACTCAATGATATTTAACGATGTAGGAAATTCGATTGTTTCAGGAGGGATAAAATATATAGAAACCACACGTGAGCTGGAACACAATTTATCCACTCAAAACCTTTGGACTAAATTCGAAATGCGAAACCACAAAAGAGCAAGATGTTATTTTAAAAAGATATAACAATGAGTGAAATTTCGGCCATAATTTGTGCGTACAACGAGGAGAAAACAATCAAGGAAGTAGTAACAACCTTGTGTAAATACTTTTTTGACGAGGTAATTGTTGTAAGCGATGGTTCAACAGATGGTACGGCCAAAATTTTAGGTGAACTTCAGTTTTTGCCATCACTTAAGTATATTGCACCTCCCGAGAATAAAGGTAAAGGGTATGCAATGGCAACCGGGATAGAAAATTCAACAGGAGAAATTATTGCTTTCATTGATGCCGATTTGTCTAACTTAAAAGAGGAGCATTTTGAACAACTATTCACTCCTGTTTTCAGTAATGAGGCCGATATGGTTTTAGGGCAGGCAACAGAGACCCTGATAAACTATAAATTCAACCCGTTCAAATCGTTTACAGGCCAAAGAGCGCTGTTAAAGCAAGATGTTTTTACAATTTTGGAGGAAATGCGAACTTCAAAATTTGGTGTGGAAACTTTAATCAATTTACACCATCAGACACAGGAAAAACGGATTCAATATGTGATGCTCGAAGGACTAAAACATCCACCCAAATTTGATAAAGGCAAAAGTAAATCACGAGCAATAAAAAAATTTGTTGGAATGACATCGAATTGCTTTAGTATTGTGTAACAGCTTTAATTAACAAAAATCGCAATAAATCAAATCAATAAATTTTAAACTATGAAAACAAAGAATATTTTTTTAATCCTGCTACTTGTTACCGTTTCAAGCGTAACTAAAGCACAAGAAGAAAACAGCCTTAAACTGTCAGGTGAGCTTTTAACCGACCAACGATTTTTACTTGAATCACCCAATAATTGGGCTTGGAACGAAAATCGTTTGACTTTAAACCTTGAAAAAAAAATTACAGACAACTCTAAATTCTATGGCGATGTATGGCTTCGGAATATAGGTTTGCCCACGTTAATCTCATCGAGCGATTTGTACAATAAGGGTATTGTTGACCCTTATAACCTTGAAATTAGAGAAGCATACGTTCAACTTTACGGGTTTCTTACCAAGAGTTTAGATGTAACCATTGGCCGACAGCGTATTGTTTGGGGTACTGCCGACAAGCTAAACCCTACTGACAACCTCAACCCTTTAGATTTAGAGGATATTCTGGATTTTGGTCGTCGCAGAGGTTCCGATGCCGTCAATATGAATTACTATTTAAACAACGACTTCTCGCTTCAAGGGATTTTTATTCCTTTTTTCCAACCAGCTAATATGCCGATTGGTATTTTTGCAAATGCGTTAAGTCCAACTATGGAATTACCGCAGGGAATGGTTTTAAAAGGTTTCTCTGATACTTTAATGATGCCTAAATATAATTTGGGCGAAAGTTCTTCTGCCGGAGTAAAATTTAAAGGTTTTGCTAAAGGCGTTGACTTTTCGCTAAGCTATGTTTGGGGATACGATGGCTTGCCTTTTGCTACAAGAAATACTTTTATTCCTGTTGATGCGTTTGGCGGAATTAATATCAATTCTCAACTTTCGTTTGCAAGAACCCATATTATTGGTGCTGATTTTTCGACAAGCATTGCTGGTGCAGGTTTTTGGGGCGAAGCTGCAGCATTTATCCCCGATGAAAACATAATCATGACCAATGATTTGTCTGCTTTTTATCCTATGTCACCCGTTCCCGTTACCCAGGATTCATTAATCTTAGACAAAACAAAGCCTTACATTAAATTTGTTGTTGGTAGCGATTACAATTTTTCAGATGGCTCGTATCTTAATTTTCAGTATATGCACGGATTTATTCACGAGCGAGGAGCCGAAAACCTGAATGACTATTTCTTTTTGCGGTACGAAAAGAAATTTTTCAATGAAAAGTTAAAAGTAGCTCCTATAGGTGGTGGTTTCATAGTTACCGACTGGAATAATATAAAAGATAATTATGCCCTTGTGTATATGCCTGAGATTACGTACCAAGCCACTATTAATTCAGAAATCACTGTTTCAACCACCATTTTTGATGGCAAAGGAGATAATTTGTTTTCCAATCTGAAAGACTTTAATATGTTTATGTTTAAATTAAAATATAGTTTTTAATGTTGAATCACATTTTAGCCCATACACAGTCGCAAGCACATTTGCAAGCCCACACGAGCCCACACTCAAACCAAAGGCTTGCAAAAGAGCTTCCGCCTCTCCAACCCGAGTAACCGCCTTTGAGGGCGGTTTTAGGATTGCCCACGCTCAAAAAAACAAAATAAATTTGTGCTTCGTGGATAGGTTAGCGCAGACAGATAGCGAATAAAAAGAGAGCTAAATAAATGGCTGACAATGATATACAAAGAACACCAGCAGCCAACACGCGGTATAGTTAATTGCCGGTGTAGTGTGTATTCGAGCGTTTCAGCCCGTATCAAAAATAGTTGTAACTTGATAGGAAAGTGCTTCGAAATCGGCAACTAACCATACCGCCAAACGTTAGGCGCCATATTGAAAATTCAGAATAACCTCTAAAAATCAGAAAATTATGGGACTAATTAGCAAGAGTAAGTTAAGAAGCATTAGAGAAAATGCTGTTAGAATGAAATCTGCAAATTGGTTAAATGAATCAATATCTGCAAAAAATAGATTAAAAAGGTTTAATGAAGTAACTATTTTCTTATCACACAAACACGATGAAACTGAATATCTCAAAGATGCGATTGCATTTTTAAATAGTTTAGGTGTATCGGTATATGTTGATTGGCTTGATGAAGGAATGCCAAAAACAACATCAGGTTTAACTGCGCAAAGAATTAAAAAGAAAATAATCGAAATGAATAAATTTATTTTGCTTGCCACCGAAGGAGCAATTTCATCAAAATGGTGTAATTGGGAATTAGGTTATGGTGATGCAAAAAAATACCCAATAAATATCGCTGTATTGCCTGTTAAAGAAAATATATCAAATTATACAGGTTCAGAATACTTACAGATTTATCCATATATTTGTGAAAGTGATACAAATATCGGAACATTTATTGTTAAATATCCTGACGGAAGAGTTGTCAACTTAGCAAATTGGTTAACCTCTAATAATTAGAATTATGGAAGAAAGAAATGAAAGAATACTTCATAAAGAAATTGACTTGATACAAGATTGCATAAAGAGAATGGCTCACAACTCATTTTTAATAAAAGGTTGGTCAATTACTCTAATTGCCGTAGTTCTAGCCTTGACAAAGGACAAAGTTGATTTTCTATTCATTAGCATAATACTCTTATTGCCAATACTAGGTTTTTGGTATTTGGATACATTTTTTCTTCATACCGAGAAAATGTATAGGGCTATGTATGAATGGGTAATTAAAAATAGACTGAAATCAGATGAAAGATTATATGAATTGAATCCAAGAAAATACGAAGATAGTGTTGATAGATTTTCAAAGGTTTTTTTCTCGATAACTTTGAGAATTTTCTATGGAATTCCTGCATTAGTATTACTAATAATTATAGTTTTAAAAACAATTCAAAAGTTTTCATTATGTTAAAATTTGAAGCACCAAAAAGAAAAGTGTTTTTTAGCTTTCACTTTGATGTTGATTTTTGGAGAACACAACAGATAAGGAATATTGGCTCTATTGAAAGAAATACGTTAGTTACTTCCAACAAATGGGAAGAAATAAAGAAAGAAGGAGACAAAGCAATTAAAAATTGGATTGATAGTAATTTAGTTGGAAAATCTTGCTTAGTAGTACTTGTTGGAGAATCTACAGCATCCCGAAAATGGGTAAAATATGAAATTGAACAAGCTTGGAATCTAAAAAAAGGGGTTGTAGGTATTAGAATTCATAATTTAGAAAATCAACTAGGATTGCAATCAAATGCAGGTGAAAATCCATTTGATAAATTTTCGCTATGTGATGAAAAGGTTAAATTATCAAGTGTTGTAAAATTAAAAAATCCACCACAATTTACAGGAAAAGGTGTATATAACTTTATCTCAGAAAATATTTGTGATTGGATTGAAGAAGCTATTGATATTAGAAATACCTTTAGATGTTAAATACGGCACCTAACAAGGGGTGTAACCAATTTGGGCTGAATGGGTTACGGAGTCAGGTCGGCACGCAGGGAGTTTCTTAACGGGGGATAAATCCCAGCCCCGCTCACCCAAACTGGTCACACCCCCAGCCGTTGGGTGCAATATTGAAAGAAATCAGAGACGATTGAAGCTTCGGTTAAAAAGATGTATCTTTGTCCAAAAAGAAACAATGAATAAAAATACCGTGAAATACAAACCACTAATTGACAGGGCTGTAAAGCAATTCTGGAATACTAGAAATAAACAACTGAAAGGACAGAGTACTAGAAATATTAAGGATGCTGGCAATCGAGGTGCGGTAACAGGAGGAAAACAGTTAAACGGGTTTTTAGAGTTATTTAAAACAGTGGCAAAAGATGTAGGTATTCCAGAAGAATGTATTTACATAAAAGGGAACATCATACCAGGTTACTTTAGACCAACCAAAGACTGGGATATGTTAATTATTTCTCCCTCAAAAAAATTAATTTCAGTTATTGAACTTAAATCCCAAGTTGGTTCTTTTGGAAATAATTTCAACAATAGAACAGAAGAAGCCCTTGGTAGTGCTGTAGACTTATGGACAGCTTTCAGAGAAAAGGCCTTCCCAAATCAAATTGCACCTTGGTTAGGCTACTTTTTAATGGTGGAAAAATCTGACAAATCAACTACACCAGTTAGAATAAGCGAACCTCATTTTAAATCCTTTCCTGAATTTCAAGGCTCATCATATCTAGAGAGATACAAAATTCTTTGCGAGAAATTAATGCTAGAAAGGCATTATACACAATGCGGGTTAATGTGGGCTAAGAATGACTTTACATATGGAAATGTAGAAGAAAGTATCTCAATAGAATCGTTTATTAGTTCATTCATAGGACACTTAATCGGTCAATTAAATGAATTTAGTAGTTGAAAATACTAAAAGAAAAAACGGGAGGAATCACGGAGTTGTTTTTACAAACTTAACAGTTGTAAACTATATCCTTGATGAGGTAAACTATTTTTCAACTCGCAACCTAAAAAATGTTAGAATACTTGAACCCGCATCGGGCAATGGTTCATTTGCTATTGAAATAATCAAAAGATTATATCAATCATCATTGATTTTTTGTTTTAATTTCAATGAAGCCCTAGAAAATAATGTGCGATTTGTTGAATTAGAAACTAATAGTTGTAAAAACCTAGTATTCAAAATTAACCTATTCCTGAAATCAAACAAGATTGATGGCACAATTGATTTCAATAAAATTGTAATTAATACCGATTTTTTAACCCACTATTTTTACGAATCATTTGATTGCATAGTTGGCAACCCACCATATATTCGACACGAAAAAATATCAGAGGAAGCAAAGCGGTATTTCAGGAAACGTTTTAAGACATTCAAATATAGAGCGGATATTTATATTCTTTTCTATGAGAAATCATTGAACTTACTCAGTAAAAATGGTTTGCTTTCCTTTATCTGCTCAAATAGATGGTTATATAATCAATACGGTCAGCTATTACGGAATGAAATCTCTAAAAAGTTTAATTTAAAAAAAGTTCTGAATATTGAGAATGCTTCGCCTTTTGATGAAAGTGTTATTGCTTATCCTTGTATAACAACTATTGAGAATAGATTAAGTACAGGAAAAGTATTGTATTATGAATCATCTTCTAATGCAATTAATCTAAGTTCAATAACATTAAGAGAGATTAATAGTCCTAAGAATTCTTCTTGGGAAAATATTTTTTTGGAATACGATATAAACCATACTTCATTAAGCGGAATATTAGAGCAAGAATTTGAGATTGGAATTGGTGTTGCTACAGGGGCAGATAAAATTTATATTATCGGTGAATCACAAAGGGAAGAGATTGAACAAAACCGGTTGATTCCAATTGTTACAACAAAGGATATAACATCAGATAGAATTAATTGGAGAAAAAAGTATCTTGTAAATCCATACGAAAACGATGTTCTTTGTGATTTAAATGATTATCCGAAACTAAAAAAATATTTTGAGTCTAATAAAGAAGTACTATTAAAACGTCATACTGCAAAAAATAATAAGGACAAGTGGTATAAAACCATTGATAAAATTAAACCCGAATTAACAAAAAAACCAAAACTTTTACTGCCTGATATAGCAGGCATAAAAAAGTTGATAATTGACGATGGAAACTATTATCCTCATCACAATTTATATTATATTACAGGGAAATCAATACACTCATTAAAAATATTAGCCTCAATTCTGATGTCCGACTTTATTAGAGAACAGCTTTCTCAAATTGGCATTAGAATGAATGGAGGTTTTCCTCGCTTTCAATCGCAGGTTTTGAAAAAATTAAGAATCCCAAACATTGAACTCATTGAGCCAAATGATAAATTATTATTAATTAGTTCATACGATGTTCTAGATTTAAGAACAATAAATCAAATAATAAACAAATACTGCACCCAACAAGGGGTGTAACCAACCAGCCTGCCGCCTGCCTGTAGGCCTACAGGCAGGCGGCAGGCTGGTTCAATATTCCAAAAAAGCTCACGCTAAGCAGCAATGCAGCTGTCAATAAGCGGTTAGGTACCCTTATCTGTTTTCCCTAACACAACCTCCAAACGTGCCTACAAAATCGTGCGCATACGTAGATATTCCCTATCTTTGTACCATAAATAAACCAAAGTAACTATGTCGCAACAAAACGTAAGGGTACGATTTGCCCCAAGTCCCACTGGGCCACTACATATTGGCGGTGTACGCACCGCGCTTTTCAACTACTTTTTTGCCCGTCAGCATGGAGGAACTTTTATTCTGCGCATTGAGGATACCGACTCGCAGCGGTTTGTACCAGGCGCCGAGGAGTACATCAATGAGTCGCTGAAGTGGTGCGGAATTCAGATTGATGAGGGCGTTGGCGAGGGTGGTGATTTTGGCCCCTATCGCCAGAGCGAGCGTAAGGCTATTTACAAGCAGTATGCCGATCAGCTGGTTGTTTCGGGCAATGCTTACTACGCCTTCGATACTGCCGAGGAGCTAGATGCTATGCGTAAGGAGGCCGAGGCCAAAGGCGAAGCGTTTACCTACGGAGCAAAAATACGAAACAATATGAAAACCTCGCTGGCTCTTTCGGCCGATGAGGTGAAGAAACGTATTCATGCAGGCGAGCAGTGGGTTATCCGCTTTAAAATGCCCGAAAACGAGGATGTGGTGATGAACGATATAATCCGTGGCGAGGTAACCGTAAACACATCTACCCTAGATGATAAGGTGCTTTTTAAAAGTGCCGATATGCTGCCAACGTACCATCTGGCCAACGTTACCGACGACTACCTCATGCAAATATCACACGTTATCCGTGGCGAGGAGTGGCTGCCATCCCTGCCTTTGCACGTTTTGCTTTACCGTGCGCTGGGGTGGACCGATAGGATGCCCCAATTTGCACACCTTCCGCTACTGCTAAAGCCTAGCGGCAATGGTAAGCTTAGCAAGCGCGATGGCGATAAGATGGGATTCCCCGTTTTTCCGCTTGAGTGGAAATCGGCACAGGGTGAAGTATCTCGTGGTTACCGCGAGGATGGATACCTGCCCGATGCCTTTGTAAACCTACTTGCCTTGTTGGGTTGGAACTCGGGAACCGACCAGGAGATTTTCTCTATGGATGAACTGATTGCAAAATTTTCGCTTGAGCGGGTTAACAAGTCGGGTGCGCGGTTCGATCCTGAAAAGGCCAAGTGGTTCAATCATCAATATCTTGTAAAAAAAGATGATAAGGATTTGGCGCAAGAGTTTGCAAAGATACTTGATGAAAAAGGTTTGAGCTATGATTCGCAAAGGGTTGAAAAGATTGTTGGGCTGGTGAAGGAGCGAGTTAGTTTTGTGCATGAGATCTGGGATCAGGCATCATTCTTTTTTGAGCAACCCACATCGTATGATCAGGCAACGGTCAAAAAGTTTTGGAAGGAGGATACCGGGGCTATTATGAACGAGGTTTCCGAGGTAATAAAAGGTGTTGACTCTTACCAAGCCAGTGAGATTGAGCCTGCCATTAAAAATTTTATCAACGAGAAGGGATACGGCATGGGCAAGGTGATGAATGCGCTTAGGCTAAGCCTAGTGGGCGAATCGAAAGGCCCAGGCGTTGCCGATATTTGCGAACTGCTGGGGCGCGATGAAACGGTTAGCAGGATAAATAATGCGGTAAAGGTCTTGGGGTAAGCTGCTTAACTACACAGCTTACCGTATCTTTGAATTCTAAGTCCAACTTGCTAATGGATGAGAAGGTAAAGTATTGGTTAGACTTGTCGGATTACGATTTGGAAACTGCTGTAGCAATGCTCAAAAGCCGCAGATTCCTTTACGTTGGCTTTATGTGTCATCAAACAATTGAGAAAATTTTCAAGGCTTTTTATACTTCTAACTTATCGGAAGTTGCTCCTTATTCTCACAGCTTGTCTTATTTGGCAAAAAAGGGAGGCTTTTACAACCTGTTCTCCGAAGATCAAAAAGATTTTATTGATCAAATTGAACCTTTAAACATTGAAACTCGTTATCCTTCGCATAAGTAAAGGCTTCTGAAAAGTTTAAATGAGCAAAAATGTATCGAAATCATTAACCAAACAAAAGCGTTACAGCAGTGGATAAAAGAGAGGCTATAGAAATTGCAAAAAAATACAGTGAATTGCTAAAAGAGCACTTCCTTGTTGAAACTGTTTATCTTTTTGGTTCATATGCAAAAAACACGAACCACGAGGATAGTGATATAGATGTGGCCATTGTTGTTGATAAAATTGAAGGTGATTTTTTTTCCACACAACCTTTGCTTTGGAAATTAAGGAGACAGATAGACGACAGAATTGAACCCATTTTGTTTTCAAAAGATTGCGATTCAAGTGGATTCCTATCTGAAATTAAAAGAACAGGAATTCAAATCTGCTAATTAGTTTTAATTGTTAGAATATTGAAAAGACACAAAAAGGGCTACCTTAAATGGTAGCCCTTTTTTGTGCTTTATGCAGATTTGTTTACTCTACCAATTCGTACCCCATTTCGCCTTTTTCGGTTTGAGGAATTCCGTACTTCAGCCATTTGGGCGCTGGTGCATCCTTTAGGTAGTGATCGAAAAACTGCTGCATACGGATGGTCCAGTCAATTCGATTGGCCCGGCGTACCAAGTTGTGCGCCTCGTCGTTGTAGTTTATCATCCAAACGGGTTTCTCGAGCCTGCGCAGGGCAAGGAACAGCTCAATGCCTTGGTACCAAGGCACTGCCTCATCGGCATCATCGTGGCGAATAAGCAGCGGGGTGTTCACCCTAGGCGCATAGAACAGCGGCGAGTTCTCGATGTAGTGCATTGGGCGTTCCCACAGCGTAGCGCCAATTCGGCTCTGGGTGCGCTCGTACTGGAACATACGCGCCAAGCCGCTTCCCCACCGAATACCGCCGTAGGCACTGGTCATGTTGCTAACCGGCGCACCCGCCGAAGCGGCCTTGAACAGATCGGTTTGGGTAACTAGGTAGGCAATTTGGTAGCCACCCCAGCTCTGCCCCTGAACGCCAATCCTGTTAATATCAACAAACCCCCTATTCACCATCGCCATGGTGCCGCTAACAATGGCATCGTAGGCGCTTTTGCCCGGAAGACCCTCTAGGTATGCAATATCGGGCATAAATACGATGTACCCATTGCTAACGTAGAATGTGGGGCAAATAACCGAGCGCCCGGGCGCTGGCTTGTGGTGCGTATGCAGGTTATCGGCATGGCGCTCGTAAAAGTAAACCATCATGGGGTACTCCTTGGTGGGGTCGAAATTTTCGGGAAGGTATAGCAACCCTTCCACCTCGTTGCGGTTAAAGTCGTGCCATTTGGTTAGCTCCACGGTTCCCCATAGGTATTGGCTTTGCTGCGGATTGGTGCTGGATAGCTTAGCGCTGTTGGAAAAGTTAGCGGTGCTAACCCAAAGGTCGGGGTATTCATGGTACGACTGGCGTGTCCACAGCAATGTGGATAGATCCTCGCTGTTAGCTCTTACGGAATATTGGTATGGTTCTTTCAGCATCACCCTTGGGGTGGTTGACCTTCCGGGAACCACCATCGCAAAACCCGATTGCTTGGTCTTCTCATCGAAAAGTGATACCAACATCGATTCGCCCGAAGGGATTCCCTCGGTTTCAGTGCTTAACCTTTGGTATCGATACCTTACTTTATTGGCCTCTCCGTGGCCATTGGTAAGGCAAATGGGGCTTCTTCGGCCGCCAACATCTACCTGCCAAATATCGTAACGGTCATATATCAATAGTGTTCTTCCATCAGTCAACCAATCTGCCATTCCGTAAGGTCGGGGTTCACTTGGCCTATCATCTTCCTCGTTGTAAAAATTAGTATTGATACCATCTGTAAGCGGGAACAACTTCATGCTTCGCGTAGTCATTCCATACCAGGTGCTGTCCGATGGTTGGTAAAAGGCCAAATACTTATCGTTGGGCGATATGGTTGGAAAGCTAGAGTTGTTCTTTGCAATGAGCCTCCGCTCGCCCGAATCAATATCCACTAGGTAGTAATCGCTTCCAGTGGGGTACTCCCAAGTCATGCTCCACATGTAGGGCGTTCTATCTACGCCAATGGCGTATTTGGCATTGCCCTTGGGGTCGGTCCGAACCATCTCCATGCGCCTATCGGCAAGCTGCGTGTAGGTTTCCTTTTTGATGTCATACACTCCAGGAAACGACTTTCGCTGCTCCCTCCTTAGGTTTACCTTTTGCTGCGTCTGCAACAGGGTGTCAGTCCAGCTCCATAGGTCGAATATTACCTTTTCGTCGCTAGTAAGCGTATCCTTGGGCTGTTCCACTGGCTTAGGAAAAGTTGATAGAAACAGCCGGTTCCCATTGTCGCTAAAGCGTGGCTTGTCGTGCTGGCTTACTACCCAACCAGCGGGGATTCCATCCGAGTAGGCATCAAGTAGTTTGGATGCCTGCTCCTGCTCCTCCTTCCATAGGTACAAGTCGAAAATCTTTACCTTTCCTGTATCGGCGCTGAAATGAAAGGCCAACATCTTTCCATCCTTGCTAAAGGTAAGATTCATAAGTTCACCTTTCTCCTGAAAGATTTGCCTGGCCTGTCCTAGGTTGGTATCAAAAATCGTCAGGATACTTTGCTCGAGCGAGTCGGTACTAATCTGCGAGATGGCTACAAAATTTCCCTGTTCGGCAAAGGTATAATCATCAACATACAAAAATTCTTGAGTGGTTTTATCCTGGGTATTTAGAAGGGTTAGTAAGGTTTCCTCTTTCTTTGATTTTGTTTTCGACTTACGAACAGTTTTTTTTTCAATTTCGGTAGAGTCCGTTTCTTTTTCGGTTTTTGGCTCCTCAACCTTATGCTCGGTTAGGATACCAACCCATTGCCCATCCTGTTGCCCCATACCAAAGCTCTTCACCTTGCTGAAACCAAACCACTCGTCGGAAGCAGGAATATACACCCCACCCGAGTCTTTCGGCATTTGGTCAGGCTTCTTTTTAGCCAGCTTGGCCTTGCGAACCTCAGCCTTGGTAGGTTTAATGGTAAAAGCGACAAAATTGCCATTGGGGGCGAGCTGGGCACGGGTTCCGCGCTCAAACATCTTCTCAAAATCGCTATTCCGATTAGTAATGTGCAGCACGCCATCGCCATCCTGCGGATTTATCTCAAAAGAAATTAAACCGTTACGTAGCGAGATGTTTGGTCTTTCCATATCTTTCCACGAGTCGTACACATCGTGGGTTAGAGGGATTTTTTGCCCAAGGGCAAATGTTGATACTAGCAGCATTGCTGCAGAAAACAAAGTGAGAATGGTTCTATTCATGCGAAACAAATTTTGGATTCCGATTGTTAGTTTATATGATAGCCTACCATTTGATAAGTTTAAAATCATTTGGGGGGCATTATTCTCAAAAAAGCTATTTGTATTACAAATTATTTATATTTGTACCCTAATAAACAGGCAGATGATTCATTTACAAAATAATATTAATACCGTTTGCTGTTGTTGGTTTGCAAACCAAACGCGAAGGGTATGCCCATACACAATGCATCTGTAGTATATTAATTTGACAGGTAAAGCAGTGAGCCCTTCCATACTGGAGGGGCTTTTTTTAATATCATCACGCCATGAAACACGAGAAATTTAACACATTGCCATCGAAGCTAAGCACCATTATCTTTACCAATAACTTGGTTCACAATCTTTTCCCATTTATTGATGGTGGGAGGCCCAAAAGTATTAGCAGAAGGAAACTCGAAAAGCAGCTAAAGGCTTTGCTAAAAAATACGCCCACGGCTGAGCGCTACGTCCAACAAGAGTTAGCCAAAAAATTTATGCATTCGTTGGATAGCATAAAAGAACAGCTGCTTACCGATGCTTCCTTTATTGAGGGAAACGACCCTGCCACCACATGCGTTGAGGAGGTGGTAATGACCTACCCTGGCTTTTTAGCCATAGCGGTTTACCGGTTAGCCTATAGGCTGAAAACACTTGGTGTACCTCTTATTCCTAGGATAATGACCGAGTACGCTCACGCCCAAACGGGAATTGATATTCATCCCGGGGCAACCATCGACAGCCCATTCTTTATCGACCATGGAACTGGGATTGTAATTGGCGAATCGGCAGTAATTGGAAAAAGAGTAAAACTTTACCAAGGCGTAACCATTGGGGCGCTGAGCGTTAGCAAGGAGTTGGCTAGCGTTAAGCGTCACCCCACAATTGAAGATGATGTGGTAATATACGCTGGCGCTACCATACTTGGTGGCAAAACCACCATAGGTAAACAAACCGTAATAGGCGGTAATGTTTGGCTTACCGAAAGTGTACCCCCATTTTCCATTGTGCATCACGATAATAAGGTGAGGATAACAACCCGTGATTACTCGTTGAGTTGAAAGTCGGAAAGTCGGAAAATGCCAATCTCCCCTCATTATCCTCCCGATTTCAAGACAAACTACCAACAACTACTTACTGATTACCGATTACCGATTACCGATTACCGATCACCCAATCATCCAATCATCCGATCACCCAATCATCCAATCATCCAATCATCCAATCATCTAATCACCCAATCACCCAATCACCCAATCATGAAAATAACATCATCAACACAGCTAGTCGGCAACACACCGCATTTGCGGCTAGGTAAGTTATTCCCATCCCACCAGGTGTGGATAAAGTTAGAACGTGCTAACCCCGGTGGTAGCATTAAGGACCGAATTGCCCTTGCCATGATTACCGATGCCGAAGGCAAAGGATTACTTAAACCTGGAGGAATTATTGTTGAACCCACCTCGGGCAACACGGGTATTGGCCTTGCCCTGGTGGGCGCGGTAAAGGGTTATCGTGTTATCTTGGTAATGCCCGAGTCGATGTCGGTTGAACGACGGATGCTGCTAAAGGCTTACGGGGCAGAGATTGTGCTCACATCCAAAGAGAATGGTATGCGGGGCGCAATCGCTAAAGCAATGGAAATTGTAGGCAAAACGCCGGGCGCATTTATGCCTATGCAGTTCGAGAATTTGGCAAACCCAGAGGTGCATATGCGTACCACCGCAATGGAGATTATCACCGATTTTCCCGAGGGCATCGACTACCTAATTACCGGCATTGGAACTGGCGGGCATATTACGGGTGTAGGGAAAAAGCTAAAGGAAGCATTTCCGCAGGTTAAGGTGATAGGTGTTGAGCCAGCGGCCTCGGCAGTTATAAGTGGTAGTGCCCCGGCGCCGCACCCATTGCAGGGCATTGGCGCTGGCTTTATTCCACCCATACTTGCTGTTGATGCTCTGGATGAAGTTATACTGGTGGAGGGCGATGAGGCTTACGCTATGACCCGCCAATTGGCTATGAACGAGGGTGTTTTGGCAGGAATTTCAACAGGTGCATCGCTGGCTGCCATTGCAAAAAAGCGGTCTACCATTCCTTCTGATAAAACCATCCTCACCTTTGCCTACGATACGGGTGAGCGATACCTAAGCGTTGAGGGGTTGTGGGAATAGCTTAGATAATTTCACGGGGCTATTACTTGCTAAGCAGATGATCACTCCGTGAGTGGTATTACAAAAGATCTATCGGGTTAGCTTTTTCTGGTAGTAGCTCGAGTAGAGCGTGGCGGCGGTATGGTGTCCGGTAACCCTATCCTTCACAATAAATGTTGTAACGGGTGCCTCGGAATACTTGGTAAAAAGTATATCGTGGCCAATGCAAAGCCCAACAATTATGTTCAGGTCGGTTTTAAAATCGTTAAGCACCATAGCTTGTCCTATTGGGTTACAAATGGCCTCGTACCTATCGCACTTAATTTGTGGCAGGTCTAAATCCTTCTTGTTGATACCAGAAAATTTGCAGCAAATGGTTTGCACGGTAAATTTTTTGTCAAGTACATCCTTTAGCCGCTTGGCCTCGTTGTTAAGCCCAACGCAGTGTGCAATGCCAATTTGCTTGTAACCCATTTGCTCGGCAAAGCCTATGATTTCCTCAAGCCGTGTCCATTCCATGTAGTGCTCACCCTCAATACGGGTCGATACCTCAAGAATTTTTCTGTTATCTGCATTTTTATACTCTTCCAATGCACGGGGAGGGGGAGCGTACTCCTTTAGGTTTTGCCCGCGAACACAATCGTTGCCCTGGTAGCAAGGGTAGGTTTTGCAGCTGAGCAGTTCACATTACTCGTGCTCATCGAATATATAATTTGATTTTGCAACCAATGTGGTTGTGCAAAGGTAGCTACTTTAGTCCCTGGTTATCCTTTAACCGCTGTTTAATTTGGGCTACGGGATCAATCGTTGTAACGTTTTGCATTTCAAAGCGATTTCCTATCAAATCTTTGCTATGTTTAGAAAATGTGCCGATATTCAAATCTGTCCAAAGTTTTAAATGATTATCTGCTAAAACGCCTATGACGAATGAGTTGATTAAAATGACGCAAAGGCTTTAGGTACATCATTACGGATAATCATTTTTTTTAAACCGAAACCCCGTTAGGTTTGCTATTGCAGTGGAGGTTGAATGGCTAACAGTAATATCAGTTTGTATAGCCTAGGGCTTGTGGGTTGTTATTTAAAATAAATCTAAACAAGATAATAAAAATCCAAAAAATATTATAAATTTGCAGCTGATAATTTACAGTGGAAAGATTTGATTGATTGCAACCACAATAAAAAATGCTAAAACAGTGTTTTTGTCCTGCAATTCTACCAAACCTTCCCAACTTTTTTTAATAATCTCTTAAATTACAAAAAGCATGGGATATCTATTTACATCCGAAAGCGTATCGGAGGGGCACCCCGATAAGGTGGCCGACCAAATTTCAGACGCACTTCTTGATGAGTTCCTAAAGCAAGACCCCGATTCGAAGTTTGCTTGCGAAACCCTTGTAACCACTGGTCTGGTTGTGCTTAGCGGCGAAGTGAAGTCGAAGGCATATGTTGATGTTCAGCAGGTGGCGCGCAGCGTGGTTCGTGAGATTGGCTACACCAAATCGGAGTATATGTTCGATGGCGACAGCTGCGGCGTTATCTCCTCTATCCATGAGCAATCGGCCGATATAAACCGTGGCGTTGAGCGCGAGCAGGAAACTGAGCAGGGCGCAGGCGACCAGGGTATGATGTTTGGCTATGCCTGCCGCGAAACCGATGAGCTAATGCCTTTGGCCATCGTGCTGTCGCACATGATCCTTATGGAGCTATCAAAAATCCGTAAGGAGGGTAAGGTTATGAAGTACCTGCGCCCCGACTCAAAAAGTCAGGTAACCATTGAGTACAACGATCAAGGCCAGCCCGAGCGAGTTCACACCATAGTGGTATCAACCCAGCATGATGAGTTCGATTCCGATGAGGTTATGCAGCAGGTTATTAAGCAAGATGTTGAGAAGATCCTTATACCTCAGGTTATCGAACGGTTGCCCCAGCGTACCAAAGATTTGTTTAAGGGCGATTTTATACTGCATGTTAACCCTACTGGTAAATTTGTTATTGGTGGCCCCCACGGCGATACCGGCCTAACTGGTCGTAAAATTATTGTTGACACCTATGGAGGCAAGGGTGCCCACGGTGGGGGTGCCTTCTCGGGTAAGGACTCGTCTAAGGTTGACCGCTCGGCTGCATATGCTAGCCGCCACATCGCCAAAAACCTTGTGGCTGCAGGCGTAGCCGACGAGGTACTGGTACAGCTGGCCTACGCCATTGGTGTTGTACAACCCGTTAGCGTGTATGTTAACACGTACGGCACATCAAAGGTTGGTGTGCCCGATCATGAAATTGCCAATAAGATTAGCAGGATATTCGATTTGCGTCCCGCTGCCATTGTGGAACGTTTTGGGCTTAAAAATCCTATTTTTAAAGAAACCGCAGCCTATGGTCATTTTGGTCGCGATTTTTATCTAAAAGATGTTCAAATGGGTGGGGGGAATGGTACGCCAGCCTACACCAAAAAGGTTGAGTTTTTTGCCTGGGAAAAGTTAGATTATATTGATAAGGTAAAGGCTGCCTTTAAGCTATAGCATTTCATGACGTAAAAAAAGGCTGACCAGCTGGTCAGCCTTTTTTTATGTCAAGGCTTATTCGCCCAGTTGCGCCAGTAGTTTTCTTACGCTTTCCACCGAGTCGATATAGTAGTTGGCCTTGGTGTTTTTAGTCCCCACCTTTATGGTAAACGCATCATCGGGCATTGCGCCAAAGGTAAACTCATCGGTCCAGTCGTCGCCCAGCGCCATGATGAAGTCAAAGTCATCCTGTGCGAGTTGCTGCCCCGCGGCGCGCCCCTTGTTTATACCCGAGTTTTTAATCTCAATCACCTTATCGCCATCCATAATCTCAAGGTTTAGGTTCGACACCAAATCGCGGAGCTCATCTTTAAGTTCCCAAGCACGAATTTCGCCTAAGTCGGGGTCAGCATTCCTGTAGTGCCAAACCAACGAGTAGTTCTTCTCCTCAAGCAGCGAGCGGGGGGTTCGGTCGACATAAAAATTAATTAGCGGCCTAATCATATCCATCCAGTTCTTGTCAATGGGCTCCAGCATGCCCCATTCGCCCTTGGGTGGCTTAACCCAAACGCCGTGCTCGGCTATAAATGTAATACCGTTAAAATCGCTAAACCATTCGCCCAGCGTTTCCTTATCGCGTCCGCTGATTATGACGACCCGATTCTTTTCGTCGGCTACCAGTGCCCTTAGTATGGAGTATAGCTCCTCGTTGGGTATTGCTTTTTGTGGATCTTTATGGAATCCCGTAAGTGTTCCGTCGTAGTCGAGGAATATGATGCGTTTCTTGCTCTGGTTGTACTTTTGCTTAATTACTTCGGTGACCTTTGGTGATATTTTGCGGGTTAGGTTTTTTTCCTGAAGCTGTTTAACATCCTTTAGGGCATTAAGTATATCGTTTGCCCATTTCTCCTCGTTGTATACCTTAAGCCTTTCCTGCATCACCTTGTTTCTCTGCTTTTGCTCTTTTACAGGCATCTCCAGCGCTTCTCTAATACTTTCCGATACTTCGTGGATATTGCTGGGGTTCACCTGTAGGGCTTCGCTCATCTCCTTAGATACGCCGGTCATCTCGCTAAGAATTAGTACCCCTGTACCATCCACTCGGGAGGCAATGTATTCCTTTGCAATTAAGTTCATACCATCGCGCAGGGGCGATATTAGGGCGATATCCGAAACGGAGTACAGCTCAATTTTCTCTCCAAGGCTTACCCCTCGGTAAAAGTACCATATGGGCATCCAGCCCGCAGTACCAAGCTGGCCGTTAATTCTACCTACCATCTCGTCAACCGTTTTTTTTAGCGTTTGGTACTCGGCAAGCACTTCGCGCGAAGGGATTACGAAAAGGGCAAGGCATACCTTTTCTATATACTGTGGATATCGATTCAAGAATTGCTCGTATGCCTCTAGGCGTTGCGGTATCCCTTTTGCATAGTCCAGCCTGTCGATTGATAGGATTAAGCGGATGCCATTGCCTAGTACCCCTTGCGTAAATTTTTTCCTAAGGCTATCCTCGGGCAGATCGGCTTTCTCCTCAAGTGATTTTGCGTAGCTATGGAAGTAGCTGTAATCGATTCCCATAGGGAAGTTGTCGAACTTAACTACGCGCTCGTCGAGTTTCACGGTGTTTAGTATGTTATCGTATCCTAAAAGCCTACGCACGGAGCTCATGAAGTGTCGCTCATAGTCGAACGTATGAAACCCAACCAAATCGGAACCTAGCATACCCTCCACAATCTCTTTGCGCCATGGCAATATTCTTAGAATCTCGTACGAGGGGAATGGAATGTGGAGAAAAAAACCAATGGTGAGCTCAGGCTGCGCATCACGAAGCAGCTTGGGAAGTAGAAGCAGCTGGTAGTCCTGTATCCAGATGGTATCGTTAGGTTTGGCTATCTCTAAAATTTTTTCTGCAAATTTTTGGTTTACTCTCTGGTAGTACTCCCAATACTCGATGTTAAACTCGCTGTGCTGAGTGAAGTAGTGAAAAAGCGGCCAAAGGGTTGCATTGCAAAATCCGTAATGATAGTTTTTAATCTCGTCTTCGGTTAGCTCAATTGGGTGGCAAAGCTCTTTCTGAAAGTCAGTATAGATACTATCCTTCTCATCCATTGATAGCTCAATCGATTCCTCTCCAGGCCATCCTACCCACAAGCAATCCTTCATGCTGAAGTAGGTGTTTAGCTTGTTGGGAACTCTCACTTCCTTTTCATTCAACTTCACCACGCCATCCTCCTTAACCACTTCAAGTGGGAGCTTGTTTGAGACAATAATTAGCTTACTCATAACACTTGCTTTTTTAATTCTACAATCAAACTTACACGTCAAAAAACTTTACTATATTAGCAAAATAAAAGCACTTTTTCAAATAAATACGGGGTGCTAAGGGTATCTTGCTATACATCAAATCCTAACAGGCCCCTTCTTTCATCTTTTTTAAAACCGAATACCCATACAATATGAGTAGCTATAGTTTCGACGCCGTAATCTTCGACCTGGATGGTGTGATTACCAAAACAGCGCTTGTGCACGCAGCGGCATGGAAGGATATGTTCGACGAGTTTCTCAAGAAGTGGTCGGATAGCCATGGAAAGCCCTTCGTTGAGTTTACGCATACCAACGATTACTTACCCTATGTTGATGGGAAACCCCGTTACAAGGGGGTGGAGTCGTTCCTCTTGTCAAGGGGCATTGAGCTACCCTTTGGCTCGCCCGATGACAGCCCCGAGATGGAGACCGTTTGTGGGTTGGGCAACAAGAAAAACGATGCTTTCAACAAAATTCTTGAGCGCGATGGGGTTGAGGTGTACGACTCAACGGTAGAACTTATCCATGAGTTAAAAAGGGCTAACATTAGGATTGGTGTGGCCTCATCGAGCAAAAACTGTAAGCAGGTGCTCGAAAGGGCAAACCTACTCCACCTGTTTGATACCAGAGTTGATGGTGAGGTCTCTGCAGAGCTTGGCCTGCACGGCAAGCCCGAGCCCGATATCTTTACCGTAGCCTGCGATAATCTTAAGGTCGACTACTTCCGAGCCGTGGTGGTGGAGGATGCCGTATCGGGTGTTCAGGCAGGCCAAAAGGGTAACTTTGGGTTTGTAATTGGAATAGCCCGAGAGGACAATGCCTATGAGCTTAGAATGAATGGCGCCGATGTGGTGGTGGAGGATATGGCGGAGCTAAAGGGGCTTAAGGGAATTGAGAAGTGGTTCGATTTGGGCCTCAACAACGAGCTATGGTCTATAACTCACGTGGGGTACGATATTGAGAAGGAACGATCTCGCGAAGCGTTGCTCACAGTGGGTAACGGATATTTTGGCACCAGGGGCGCCCTGGAGGAGAGCCAAATAAATAAGTACAACTACCCCGGCACCTATATGGCTGGGCTTTACAACAGGCTACAATCACCCGTGGGCGACAGGATGGTGGAGAACGAGGATTTTGTAAATGGCCCCAACTGGCTTCATATAACCTTTAAGGTGGCCGAGGGAGAGTGGTTCGACCCCAACATCGATGAGGTGTTGGAGCTGGAGCGAAACCTTAACTTCCGCAGCGGCGTGCTTACCAAAAAGATGCTGGTTCGCGATGTGGATGGAAGGGAAACGCTTATCGAGTCGCGCCGGTTTGCCAGCATGGCCAATCGACATCACGCAGCCATCGACTATAGCCTTACCCCATTGAACTACGATGGGTACATCAGGGTAAAATCGGCCCTTCGTATTCCCATTAAGAACGATGGCGTGGAACGATACAAGCAGCTTAACCAGGTACACCTAAAGCCCATGAAGCAAAGTGCCAAGGATAACATATCGTTTGCGCTGGCAACCACCACACAGTCGGGTATCGATGTTGCAGTGGCATCAAAAATCGAGATATTTTATCAAGACAGACCCCTTGCAACCAACTACAGGATAAAGAACGACCAGGGGTGGGTGAATACATACGTTAAGGCATTGGTTAAGGAGGGTGAGAGCCTGCGGATTGAGAAACTGGTGTCAATCTGCAACTCCATATCGCCAGAAACGCCTAATCCACTGGATTTTGTTGTTGAGGATGTGAAGCACCTCAAATCATTTGGGGTTATGCATGCAGCGAGCCTTAGGGCTTGGGAGAATATTTGGGATAAGGTTGATGTTCAGATTTCGGGCGATAGGCTTGCACAGAAGCTCCTACGTATGCACATCTACCATTCAATGGTTACAACATCTCCCCATAATGTGAACATCGATTCTGGTATTCCCGCTCGTGGGTTACATGGCGAGGCCTACAGAGGCCATATTTTCTGGGACGAGCTATACATCTTGCCTTTCTATAGCCTTCATTACCCCGAGGTGGCCAAATCGGTGCTAATGTACAGGTATCGTAGGCTTCCCAAAGCAAGGGAGTATGCCAAGCAGCACGGCTACCAGGGCGCCATGTTCCCTTGGCAAAGCGGTAGCGATGGGCGTGAGGAAACTCAAGTGGTTCACCTGAATCCCGTGTCGGGCGAGTGGGGCGATGATTACAGCTCCCTGCAGCGCCATATCTCCATTGCCGTGGCCTACAATGTATGGAATTATTTCAACATTACCGGTGATATTGATTTTATAAACAGCTACGGCGCAGAGCTTTTCCTCGATATTTGCCGCTTTTGGGCAAGCAAAACCAAGCTCAACGAGCATACCAAGCGATACGATATCGAGGGGGTGATGGGGCCAGATGAGTTTCATGAAACCCTACCCGGCAGCGATAAGGGTGGGCTTAAGAACAATGCCTATACCAATATTATGGTGGTATGGCTTTTTAAAAGGGCTTTCGACCTACTTAAGCTAATGGATATGGACAGTAAGGAGCAGGTGTTTAAATCCATAGGCCTTACAGATTCGGAGGTTGAGCAGTGGGAGCAGATGTCCAAGTTTATGGCTATCTCCATATCCGACGATGGAATTATTGAACAGTTCGATGGTTACTTCAATCTTAAGGAGCTCGACTGGGATGCATACAAGAAGAAGTACGAGAATATATACAGAATGGATCGTATTCTGAAGGCCGAGGGTAAATCGCCGGACGAGTACAAGGTGGCCAAGCAGGCCGACACCCTCATGACGTTCTACAATATCGATCCCGATGAGGTAAAATCGACCCTGAGCGATTTGGGGTATAAGCTACCTAAAGATTTTCTTGAGAAGAATTTCGACTACTACATCCAACGATGTTCCCATGGATCGACCCTCAGTAGGGTTGTGCATGCCTATTTGGCCTCGCTTATTGGGCGCAAGAAGCTAACCTGGGAACTATACAGCGAGGCGCTCCGAAGCGACTACGTAGATATTCAGGGTGGAACTACAGCCGAGGGCATCCACATGGGGGTTATGACCGGAACCGTTATCATGGCGCTTACAGCGTTTGCTGGGTTAAACTTCCACGGAGCAAAGCTCTCAATTAACCCCAACCTACCGAAGCATTGGAGCCAAATCCGTTTTAGATGTATGTTCCAAGGTGTTGAGTTTAACTTTGAGATTACAAAAAGTTTAGTAACTGTTACGGCCGGAAAAGATTATGCTGAGCTTATTATAAGGGGCGAAGCCTTTACCCTAAATGCCAACGAGGAGGTAGTGGTCAACCTGAACAGGTAGGGTGGTGCTCATTTTGTCAATAGGCCTTGGGCTCTTGGGGGAGCCTAAGGCTATTTTTTTGCGCACACGTTAACATCTTTTTTTCTTATAAATCAAAATCTAGCTATGAAACCATTGATAAATGATATAGCTTTGCCCTTAACTAATTTAACCATATGCTTGGAGACGTACTACTTATAAATGACCTACACAAGGCGGCTGCACAGGAAATTCTAAATCACCTAATTCCGCTCAGGGAGGAGAAGTTGGCTCAGGATCCCGACTACAAGTTCATAGTAGGCATATCGGGCGAGTCGGGGGCTGGCAAATCTGAGCTTTCGCACTCATTGGCGCTTTTGCTAAAGGCCATGAACATTCGGGTTAAGGTAATACATGCCGATAATTACTACAAGATACCCCCACTGCTGCGCAAGGAGTGGCGCCTTAACAAGGGTCTTAATGTAATTGGGCCCAATGAGTACAACTGGGATTTGCTGCATAAGAATATTAAGGAGTTTAAAGAGGATATGATTGCTCGCATCCCCTGTATTGATATTATTCCCGAGCAGGTGGACGAGTTGATCACCGATTTTCAGAAGATTAACCTACTCATTATCGATGGCCTGTATGCCATTAAGGCCGATAGTATTGACCTTAAGATTTTTATCGAGCTAACCTACCTTGAGACAAAGATGATGCAGCTGATGCGCGGGAAGGAGGAGGTGGATGAGTTCCGCACCAAGATACTTGAGCGTGAGCATATGGGGGTGCTATCGTTAAAACCCTTAGCCCACCTGATTGTTGACAAGAATTACGATGTGCAGCTTGCAAAACCCAAAGGGTGATTTGAAACAGAATCAACACTAAGGCCCCGATGCATCGGGGCCTTAGTGTTGATAAATTAACCTTTACAATAACAAATTATCTCTTCTACTCTACAATTCGAATTTCCGTTGATATGGGCATCGCCTTCCTGTATACGGCGCTAACACCACAGTACCTCTCTTCTGAGAGGTTCACCGCTTTCTCTATCTTATCCATGGGTAAATCTTTCCCCTTAAATTCGTAAATAATCTTCATCTCCGAGTAGTGCTTGGGGTGTTCCTCGGTTTGCTCTGCCTCTACCCAAATGCGAAGGCCATCGAGCTCAACCCGCATTTTTTTGAGAATTGACACCACGTCCATACCCGTACAGCCAGCTAAAGCAACTAGCATAAGAGGCTTAGGCCTAGGCCCCTTATTCCCGCCACCCACCTCGGGCGATGCATCAATTACCAGTTTGTGTCCGTCTAATTCGGTTTCGAAGGCCATATCGCCTTGCCAGTCGATGTTAATTTTTACTGAGCTCATAATAGTTTGTTTGATAAGTTTGTGAGGCTAACAAAGTAGCGTTAGAATTGTTTAATATGATTATCCGCTAAGATACCTAAGACGAATGAGTTGATTACAATGACGTAAAGGCTTTAGGCATCATGACGGATAATCATTTTGTTTAATATGCTAGATGCTGAATTACGTCAAACCAACACTTACAAAATAGCGCAAGTTAAAGAAATTATGGCACAAAATGCCATTACCCTGGGCCATGCTTTGTGTAGAGCACTAAAACGGATCGCTACATTCAAACTTAAAAGCTCCAGCTATATGCAGTGTGAAACATGGTATGCTGGTATAGTTTTTGATTATAAAGTAAATTGTCAAACCAAAAATTTAATACCATGAAAATAAATCGTAAGCTAATATCGTTAATGCTAGTTGTATCAATGCTAGCTGTTACGTCTTGTGAAGACGATAATGAACCCGAACCACTCTCGACCGTTGAGGCCGAAGCTGTTTTAGCCAACGTGGGCACCGATATGGAAACCCTTATGGTAGAGATGATGTCGACACCTGCTGCTGGAACCCTGTTTAACTTTATGGAACTTACGGGTTCTTACCCTACGATGAACGGACAAGCAATCCCCATGGCGTCCGATTTCAAGGAGATATATACCCAGGACGCAACGCTTTCCAAGAAGGCACTTGATGTAATAACAAAGATGGTGTCGGTTAGTGAGTATGTTGATCCTTTTGCAGAGGGGTATGGAACCTATAGCTGGGACTTTGACCACAATACCTGGACCTATAGCGATTTACCTGTCGATAAGTTAGTTTACGAGTTCCCCTCCGATATGGATCAAACCACCAACAATGCAACTCTTACACTGTACGATTTTAATTCGATAGAGCAGGGTGATGTGGGTTTTGTCACTTCGCTAAAGGTTACTCTCCATGTTGGCACTAGCTTGGTTCTTGATGTTAATTACGAAGCCGACCTTACCGCCTCGGGGCTAAATAGTGTTGGTGTTAGCATTTCGATGCTTCCCTTCGAGATGGGGGCAAATCTCAGCATCACCTCAGGATCAGGGTTTTCAACAATAGCTGCCGGGTTCGAGGTTCAAAAGCTGGGTGTTACCATTACATCGGCCAACGTTGAGCTTAGGGTTGATGGCGTATCGGCCATTAATCCGTTTGAACTAGACGATGATTTTGAGCTGATACCAACCTCAGCCAAAGGCTATTTGCAGATGGGAGAGGTTAAGGCACAGCTCGATTTAGCCCTTGCCGATTTCGTGGCCATTTACGATAATACCACAAGCTCTCAAGCCATTGTTGACGCAGCAAATGAACATCTAAAATTAAGCTTCTTCACATTCCCCGATGGGGCTAAGATTGGTTCTTTGGTTTGGAAATGGAATGCTACCTATTATGAAATGGTGCCGTATTTCAGGTTTAACGACGGGACCGAAAAACCCCTTGAGGAGGTTTTGGGTCTTGAGTCAGACTTGTTCGACGACTTTGATTTCTAAGGCGTAAGCTATTATAAACATAAACAATGGGTCGCCAGCTAGCTGAGCGGCCCATTTTTATTTAAAAGAAAGCCCCCATCAAAGAGCTGGGGGCTGGAGCTATATGGTGTTACGATAGAAATCTATCCGCACTTGGAGTTGCCGCAGCTGGTACATATCAGGCAACCCTCTTGGTAAATTAGCGATTCGGCTCCGCACTCAGTACACTTCTTGCCTGTTTTAGCCTTGGTGCCATTGGGGATATATCTCCGCAGGGCGCGCTCAACACCTGCGTTCCAAGTATTGATGGTCTCGTTGTCGAGACGGAGCGAGCTGATTAGGTTCACCACATCGGGTATGGGCATCCCGTTACGAAGCACACCCGAGATAAGCTTGGCGTAGTTCCAAAACTCCTTGTTGAACATATGCGACAGGCCACCGATGGTGTTGGTGTAGCCAAATTTATCGACGTACTGAAAATCGTAGCGGCTACCGTTTTCGTCCTTAATCTTAAGTATACGACCGCTGGTAACAGCTTTGGGGATTGGGAGTACATCGTCCTCCGAAAGGCCAGTGAAAATCTCGTAAGGGGCACCATTGTATAGGCCAACAAACGCAATCCAGTTCTCATGGTTGTTTTTAAAACGAATCACCTCACAATCGAGTACAGGCGGTCTTTTTGAGGGAGCTCCGACATTGTCGCTGTTCTCCTTCTTTTTTGATGAGATCAGCACCCCATCGCGTGACCCTTCGCGGTACACGGTACAGCCTTTGCAGCCGCTTTCCCAGGCGGTTTGGTAAACCTTCGATACCATTTCCTCCGACACATCGGCCGGCAGGTTAACGGTTACGCTAATGGAGTGGTCAACCCATTTCTGAATCATCCCCTGCATTTTCACCTTGCTAACCCAGTCCACATCATTTGATGAAGCTTTGTGGTAAGGCGACTTCTCAATAAGTTTTTGCACCTCTTCCTCGGAGTAGCCTTTTACCTCCTCGGGGTTGTAGCCATTTGTTTCGAGCCAGGTTAAAAACTTGTGATGAAACACGTTATACTCTTCCCAAGAATCGCCCACCTCGTCGGTAAACGAAACGGTTACGTTTTGGTCGTTGGGGTTTACCTTGCGGCGGCGCTTATAAAATGGCATGAATACCGGCTCAATGCCCGAAGTGGTTTGGGTCATTAGGCTTGTGGTGCCCGTGGGCGCTATGGTAAGTAGGGCGATGTTGCGGCGACCATATTTTACCATATCGTTGTAAAGTTCCTCATCTTGCTCCTTTATCCTATTGATAAAGGGGTTGTTTTTTTCGCGTTGCGCATCGTAAATTGGGAATGGACCCCGATCGCGTGCTAGATGAACGGACGAGCGGTACGCCTCAACGGCCAATGTTTTTTGCACCTCAACGGCAAAGTCGATACCGTTGTCGGAACCGTACTGCAGACCTAGTGCTGCAAGCATATCACCCTCGGCGGTTATGCCAATACCTGTTCTGCGTCCCTGAATGGCCTTTTGGCGAATTTTGCTCCATAGGTTACTCTCCACGGCCTTGATCTCCTCGTCCTCCGGATCGCGATCAATCTTGGCCTGGATGGCATCAATCTTCTCTAGCTCCAGGTCGATAATATCATCCATTATGCGTTGTGCCGAGTGCACGTGCTTTGTAAACAGATCGAAGTTGAATTTTGCCTCGGCCGTGAATGGTTTTTCTACGTAGCCGTATAGGTTTAGGGCCAGCAAGCGGCAGCTGTCGTAGGGGCAAAGCGGAATCTCGCCACAGGGGTTGGTCGACACCGTGCGGAAACCAAGATCGGCATAGCTGTCGGGTACCGACTCGCGGATAACGGTATCCCAGAATAGCACTCCGGGCTCGGCCGATTTCCACGCGTTGTGGACAATTTTTTTCCATATTGACTGGGCGTCAACCTCTTTGCGATACTTAGGGTTATCGGAGTTTACGGGGTATTGCTGCACGTAGGGTTTCCCCTCGATGGCAGCCTGCATAAACTCGTCATCAATTTTTACCGATACGTTGGCGCCTGTTATTTTGCCGGCCTCCATCTTGGCATCGATAAACTTTTCGGCATCGGGATGCTTACTCGATATGGAAAGCATTAGCGCACCACGGCGACCATCCTGCGCCACCTCGCGGGTGGAGTTGGAGTATCGCTCCATGAAGGGCACCACCCCGGTTGATGTTAGCGCGCTGTTTAGCACGGGGCTTCCCTTTGGGCGGATGTGCGAGAGGTCGTGACCTACGCCACCCCGGCGCTTCATGAGCTGCACCTGCTCCTCATCAATTTTCATAATGCCACCGTAGGAGTCGGCATCGCCTTTGGGGCCAATTACAAAGCAGTTGGAAAGGCTTGCTATTTGGTATGGGTTACCAATGCCCGTCATGGGGCCACCCTGAGGGACAATATACTTGAACTCCTTTAGCAGATCAAATATATCCTCCTCGCTCATAGGGTTGGGGTACTTCTGTTCAATGCGGGCTATCTCTCGGGCCAGGCGCCTATGCATATCATCGGGCGATTTCTCAAAAATATTTCCGTACGAGTCTTTTAGCGCGTACTTGCTAACCCAAACCTTTGCAGCCATCTCATCGCCCTTAAAGTAGACTGTTGAGGCGGCCATCGCCTCATCGAAGGAATAGGTTTTTAACTTCTCTTTAATCTCATTCATTACTGGAACATCTCCCTTGTTCATATTGGTATGTCGGTTTTTTATTATTGGAATCGAAGGAAAATTTTATAATGCTGAGAAAAAGCATGGTAGGTATTTTTCGCAGCACAGCAAAAGTGATTGCAAGGTATGAAACCCAATCCACATAATCCAAGCTTTGCCAATTGAAGAAATAAACAATCTGGCAAAGTTATTAACACATTAAATTGCAGATAAACAGATAGTTACCAAACAGGCTGATGCATAAGGCATAGTGTTAAAAGAGTTGATTTTATCAACAAACGGGGTTAATAATGCCCAATGGGTAGAGGTTTTGTTAGCTGCTTTTCGGTGAAATTTTTAAAATATAATGATTGTCCGCTATAATACCTAAAACCTTAGCGTCATGGCGAACCACGAAGTGCTCAACGAAGTCAAACCCTTGCTTTTTAAGGATTGAAGCAATCTCTATTGAGTTGAATAACAAATGATTGCTTAGTTGCAAAAAACGCCCCCTGCCTGCCGCCTGCCTTTGCCCTGCCTTTGTCGGCAGGCAGGCGGCAGGCGGCCATAGCCGTCAAGCTAAGCAATTTTCAATACCCTCGTAGAGCCTGCCTGGCTGGCAGACAGGGGTTGATAGCGATTGGGTTTAAATAGCAAAACCTAAAGCACCCCTGCCTTACTGCCGAAGGC